>OLSB01001263.1_pt1 | contig 25349 bp, 24 predicted proteins | sample 1672071 | NCBI WGS metagenome assembly OLSB01 (sample SAMEA3136642, study PRJEB25190) | human gut metagenome | biome: human gut; feature: human-associated habitat; material: faeces | place: Austria | collected 2013 | reverse complement strand
AAGTGCAACCGACACGTGGAGCTACTAATTTGAAAATTTGGGTCTGAACATTAACTAAAAATTTAATAAATTTGTCATAAACACTTTAAAAAAACATCAAAATAATATACAATTATATGTATGAATAAAAAATGGGAATATTATAAAATTGATAATAATAAAATAAATGAAATTTCAGAAAAACATAAAATATCAAAACTACTTGCGCAAGTGATATTAAATAGAGGAATTGTTGAAAATGTGGATATATTTTTTAAACCTACACGCGAAGATTTTTACGATCCATTCTTAATGACAGATATGGAAAAGGCAGTAGAACGAATTATAAAAGCTATAAACCAAAAAGAACAAATAGTAATTTTTGGAGATTATGATGTAGATGGGATTACAAGTACAACGGTTTTAAAGAAATTTTTGGAAGATATTGGAGTACAAGCCAAATATACAATACCTAACAGATTAAGTGAAGGATATGGATTACATAAAGAAGCTCTAAAAACTATAAAAGATGAGGGTGGAAATTTAGTAATTACTGTGGATTGTGGCATTACAGCTATAGAAGAAGTAGCGTTTGCAAATTCTATCGGACTAGATGTAATTATAACTGATCACCATGAGCCAATAGATGAACTACCTAATGCACTAGCAATAGTTAATGCTAAAAGAAAAGATTCTATTTATCCTTTTAGAAATTTAGCAGGAGTAGGTACAGTTTTTAAATTAATACAAGCTTTAACTAAAAGATTAGGCCTACCAGATAAGCTATTTTTGCAATATTTAGACATTGTAGCTGTGGGAACAATATCGGATATAGTACCATTAGTAGATGAAAACAGAGTCATTACAAAATTGGGTCTAAAATTACTTAATGAAACAAGAAATATTGGTTTAAAAGAATTAATAAAAATGCTTGGATTCGAAACATTAAATTCATATTCTGTTGCATTTGCAATTGCTCCAAGGATTAATGCATGTGGCCGTTTAGGGCATGAAAAAGAAGCAGTAAATCTTTTCTTAACAGATAGTGAAGAAGAAGCAAAAGCTATAACATTAAAGTTATCCCAATACAATACTAAAAGGCAGGCAATAGAAAAGGATATTTTTGAAGATGCAATTCAAAAAATAGAAAAAGAAGATTTGAAAAATAAAAATTCAATTATATTATGGGATGAAAATTGGAATCATGGAGTAATAGGAATTGTTGCATCAAGAATTACTGAAAAATTTTCAAAACCAACTATATTAATTGCTTGTGAAGATGGAATTGGTAAAGGTTCAGGAAGGAGTATCCCATGTTTCGACTTACATGAAGCTTTAAACAAAACAAGTAAATACCTGGAACAATATGGAGGACATGCCCTTGCAATAGGTCTAAGTATCAAGCAAGAAAATTTAGAAAAATTCAAAAATGCTTTTGAAGAATATGCAAATACAAAAGAAGTAAAAGAATATATTCCAACTATTAAAATAGATGCTGAAATTACAGCAAAAGACATAAATATTAATTCTGTTGATGAAATTAAGAAACTTGAACCTTTTGGTGAATCTAATAAAATGCCGATATTTATTTATAATAATGTAAAAATCAATTCAATAAGAACATTATCTGAAGGTAGGCACTTAAAATTAAGTTTATGTGATGGCTCTACATTTGTAGATGCTATTCGGATTTAATTTAGGAGAGATTGCAGATTACTACAAAATAGGAGATAAAGTAGATATAGTTGGAACTTTAGAAGAAAATGTATATAATGGAGTAAGAAAAGTGCAAATAAAGATTCAGGATATGAGAAAATCAATATAAGAAGGAGCATTGAATATGGCTGAAAAAGAAATAACAATACAAGATATAATAAAAAAATTGAAAGTAAATAATAGAAAATCTAATAGCACATTGATTCTAAAAGCATATAAATTTGCTGAAGAGCATCATAGAGGGCAGAAAAGAAATTCTGGAGAACCATATATTGTTCATCCGTTGGCAGCAGCAGATATTTTAGCAGATTTAAAAATGGATGATGCAACAATTTGTGCAGCTCTTTTGCATGACGTTGTAGAAGATACTTCTGCTACTAATGAAGATATTATAAAAAATTTCGGAGACGAAATTGCAGAAATGGTTGCAGGGGTTACAAAATTAAGTAAAATCCAATATGAAACAATAGAAGAAAATCAGATGGAAAATTACAGAAAAATGTTTCTTGCAATGGGTAAAGATATACGAGTTATTTTGATAAAGCTAGCAGATAGACTTCATAATATGAGGACTTTGACGTCATTAAAAAGAGATAGACAAATTGCAAATGCTAAAGAAACAATGGATATTTATGCACCACTTGCAAATAGACTTGGTATTTATTCTTTAAAATGGGAACTAGAAGATTTAGCTTTTAGATATTTAAATCCAGAAGAATATAGAGACTTAGTATTAGGAATAGAGAAAAAAAGAGAAGAACGATTAGAATTCATTGATAACATCATGAATGAAATAAAAAAGGAACTAAAAAAAATAAAAATAAATGCAGAAGTGACTCGGGAGGGCAAAGCATTTATATAGTATTTATAGAAAAATGCAAAGAGACAATATTACTTTAGACCAAGTATATGACTTATTCGCACTTCGTATCATAGTAAATACTGTAAAAGATTGCTACACAGCTTTAGGGGTTGTACATGAATTATATAATCCAATGCCAGGAAGATTTAAAGATTATATAGCTGTTCCAAAACCTAATATGTATCAATCAATACATACTACTCTAATTGGACCCAATGCTACACCTTTTGAGGTACAAGTACGTACTTGGAAAATGCATCAGGTTGCAGAATACGGTATTGCTGCACATTGGGCATATAAAGAGGCAAATAAATTTAAAAAATCCAATGTAGTAGTAACAGACGACAAACTTGCTTGGCTTAGAGAAACTTTGGAGTGGCAAAGGGAAACTCAAGATCCAGAAGAATTTATGAAAACTTTAAAGACAGAACTTTTTGAAGATGAAGTATATGTATTTACTCCAAAAGGAGAAATAAAAACCTTACCAAAAGGTGCAACACCAATAGATTTTGCATATTCAATACATGCAGAGGTTGGTCATAAAATGGTAGGTTGCAAAATCAACAGCAAAATGATGCCAATAGTAACAAAATTACAAAATGGAGATATTGTAGAGATTATAACATCAGAAACTTCAAAAGGGCCAAGCAGAGATTGGCTAAAACTGGTCAAAAGTCCAAGTGCAAAAACCAAAATAACTCAATGGTTTAAAAGAGTGGATAGAGAAAAGAATATTGAGAAAGGAAAAGATATTCTAGAAAAAGAAATTAAGAAAATTGGAATGTCGCATTCTGAATTATTCAAGCCAGAATGGGTAGAGGCTACTTTGGATAGATACAATTATCATACTATTGAAGATATGTATTCAAGTATTGGATATGGAGGAATCTCACCAAATAAAATATTGACAAGGTTATTAGAAGAATATAAAAAAGAAAATGGAGAAGAAATAGCAGAAGAAAAAATACAAAAATTATCTAAAAGTTCACCTAAAAAAACACCAACGTCAGGGGTAATAGTAGAGGGATTAGATAACTGCTTAGTAAGTTTTTCACATTGTTGTAATCCTGTGCCAGGTGATGAAATAATAGGATATATAACAAAAGGAAAAGGAGTAGCAATACATAGAGCAGATTGTGTAAATCTTAATGACCTATTATCAGAAGAAGAACGAATTGTTGGAGTAAAATGGTATAATGCAAAAACAGAAGATGTGTATAATGCAACAATTATAATTTCTTCAAATGATAGAACAGGACTATTATCAGACATTGTAAGAGAAATAATGAATAAAAAAATAAATATAATGGCTGTAAATACTAATACTAACCAAGAAAGAATAGCAACGATAGAAATAGAAGTAGAGATAAAAGATACAAATCAATTAAATGATATCATGAAAGAGTTAAGAAAAGTAGAAAGTGTATTTAATGTTGAGAGAAAAAAATAAGTAGGAAACTATATCCACATGGAATTTGGGTATTTTTAAAACATTGGGAAAAATTTATAAAATAAGATGAAATTTTATTTGACTTTTTCATATAATTTTTGTATAATAAACATAGAAAATGACAATTCCACAAACGTGGTTTTGCCAGATACGTTGAGAAAACTCACATCTACCTTGCAAAGTACAGATGTGAGTTTTTATTATTTATGTAGTTGCTTATCAACCCAGTTCTTATACAGAACTGTTGCTAAGTTCAAATTAGTAGCTCCACGTATCGGTTGCACTTTTCTTTTCGTGCTTTAGCCTAAGAAAAGAAAATGTTCAACCGACAGCAAGATGGAGCGGATTATATATTAATTAGTCTGAACTGTAACAAAAAAATAGATAAATAAGCTTTATGCACTTGTTTTTTTTTGCCATAAATTATATAATATTAAATTAAGAAAGAAGAGATAAGGTTGGCAAATAAATCTTTTCCAACCCAGTATATGTCTTGAGAAAGGAAGGATTACAAAAATGGAGATATCAAGAGAAGAAATTTTGCATATCGCAAAACTTGCAGATTTAAAAATTAATGAAGAAGAATTAGAAAATTATAAGAAAAATTTAGAAGATATTTTAAACTTTGCAAATACAATAAATAAAGTAGATACACAAAATGTAGATATTTCAATAGGAACAATTGAAAATGTAAATGTATTTAGAGAAGACGAAGTAGTTCCATTTGAAAATGAAAAAGGATTACTCGAAAATGCACAAGACAAAGAAGACAATATGTTTAGAATACCAAAGGTAATTTAAAGAAGAAGTAAGGTTGAAAAATAAATCTTTTCCAACCTAGTTTGTAGCAGAGAAAGGAAGGATTATAAAAATGGAACTTTATGAGCTTACAGTTCATGAATTATTAGAAAAGTTAGAAAAAAATGAAATAACACCAGAGGATATAACAAAAAGCTATATTGAAAGAATAAACAATAAAGAACAAGATATACAAGCATTTATTACTTTGTTAGATAAAGAGGCAGAAGAAACAGCGAAAAATATTGGAGCAGAAAGGAAAAAGTATGAGGGCATTCCTATAGGAATTAAAGATAATATTTGTACAAAAGGAGTAAAAACTACTTGTGCTTCAAAAATGCTTGAAGACTTTGTATCACCTTATGATGCAACAGTTGTGGAAAAATTAAAAGATGAAGGACTTATTATGATGGGCAAAATGAATATGGATGAATTTGCAATGGGTTCTTCTACAGAATATTCATATTTCAAAAAAACAAAAAATCCTTGGGATTTAACAAGAGTACCAGGTGGTTCATCTGGTGGAAGTATTGCTGCTGTTGCAAGTAATATGCTTCCATGGGCACTAGGTAGTGAAACAGGAGGTTCTGTAAGACAACCTGCTTCACTTTGCGGAATTGTAGGACTAAAACCTACTTATGGATTAGTTTCAAGATATGGATTAGTAGCATATGCTTCATCACTTGACCAAATTGGACCTGCAACAAAAGATGTTGAAGACTGCGCATTACTTTTAGGATTAATTGCGGGACATGATAAAAAAGATACAACTTCAGCAAATGTAGATAAAAAAGATTATTTAGCACATTTAAAAGATGGAGTGAAAGGCTTAAAAATAGGAGTCCCAAAAGAGTTCTTCCAAAAAGGAATTAATGAAGAAGTAAAAGAGAACATATTAAATGCAATAGAAATTTATAAAAATTTAGGAGCCAAGGTAGAAGAATTTTCTTTCTCAATGGCAGATTATATGCTTCCGATATACTACATAATTGCTTGTGCAGAGGCAAGCTCAAACTTAGGAAGATTTGATGGAATAAGATATGGCCATAGAGCTAAAGAATTTAGTAGCCTAAAAGAATTGTATGTAAATTCTAGGACAGAAGGTTTTGGAGATGAAGTAAAAAGAAGAATAATTTTAGGTACTTACGTTCTTTCATCAGGATATTATGAGGCATATTACAAAAAAGCACAAAAATTAAGAACTTTGGTAATTAATGAATTTAAAAAAGGTTTTGAAAAATATGATGTAATTCTTACACCTACATCACCAACAACTGCTTTTAAAATAGGAGAAAAATCAGATAATCCATTAGAAATGTATCTTGCAGATTTGTATACAGTGCCTGTAAATATTGCAGGATTGCCAGCAATTTCAATTCCATCTGGAGTAGATAGTAATCGATTACCAATAGGACTTCAATTAATAGGAAATCACTTCGAAGAAGATAAATTGCTACAAATAGCTTATGCATTTGAACAAGCATTTAAGTTTAGAGAAAAATACAAACCAGATTTTAAAAAATAGAAAGGATGAATAACAAAATGTCTAAAGAAGATTATGATATAGTAATAGGTCTAGAAGTACATAGCGAGCTTTCAACAAAAACAAAAATATTTTGCTCTTGTCCAACAGAATTTAGAGGAGAACCAAACACACATTGCTGTCCTGTATGTATGGCAATGCCTGGAGCATTACCTGTTTTGAATAAAAAAGTTGTAGAATATGCGATAAAAGCAGGAATTGCTACAAATTGTACAATAGCAAAGGAAAGTAAGAACGATAGAAAAAATTATTTCTATCCAGATTTACCAAAATCATACCAAATTTCACAATTTGATATGCCACTTTGTACAAATGGATTTGTAGAAATAGAAACAGAAAATGGACCTAAAAAGATAAGATTAGTAAGAATTCATATAGAAGAAGATGCTGGAAAATTAAATCATGATGAATATGGAAGAGGAAGCTTAGTAGATTTAAATAGAGCAGGAGTTCCATTAATAGAGATAGTTTCTGAACCAGATATATCATCTGCAAGCGAAGCAGAAGCATACTTAAAAAAATTAAAATCTATATTAGAATATATAGAAGTATCAGATTGCAAAATGCAAGAAGGTTCTTTAAGAGCTGATGTTAATGTTTCTGTAAAAAAGAAGGGAACAGATGAATTAGGAACAAGAACAGAAATGAAAAATATGAACTCATTTAGGTCAATAGTAAGAGCAATAGAATATGAATCAGAAAGACAAATAGAGGTATTGGAAAATGGAGGAATTATTACTCAAGAAACTTTAAGATGGGATGATGTATCTGGAAAAACATTTTCAATGAGAGATAAAGAAGATGCGCAAGATTATAGATATTTTCCAGAGCCAGATTTAGCAATGATTAGAATTTCAGATGAATATGTACAGAAAATTAGTAAAACTTTACCAGAGATGCCGGAAAAAAGAAAAGCAAGGTATATTGAAGAACTTGGACTGCCAGAATATGATGCAAATATTTTAACAAGTTCAAAACACTTATCAGATTTATTTGAAAGAGCAAATAATGTTTGTAACAATCCAAAAGCTGTTAGTAATTGGATTATGTCTGATATTATTAAAATATTAAATGAAGAAGGAATTGAAGCAGATAAATTACCATTTTCAGCAGAACAATTAGGGAAACTAATTAATTTAATAGACAAGAAAACTATTAGTACAAGTATTGCAAAAACTGTATTAGAAGAAATGACAGTAAACCCAAAAGATCCAGAAGAAATAATAAAAGAAAAAGGATTAATACAAATTTCTGATGAAGGAGCTATAAAAGAAATAGTTTTAAAAATATTAGAAGAAAATCCACAATCTATTGCAGATTATAAAGCTGGAAGAGATAGAGCGTTAGGATTTTTAGTAGGTCAAGCTATGAAACAAACAAAAGGTAAAGCAAACCCACAAATGTTAAATACTATGTTTTTAGAAGAATTAAAGAAATAAAAGGAGAATAAAATATGCCAGAAATCTTAGATGGTAAAGAACTTGCACAAAAAATAAGAAGTAATTTAAAAATAAAAGTAGATGAATTAAAATTAGAAGGTATTCATCCAAAACTTGCAGTAATAATGGTAGGAGAAGATCCTAGTTCTAAAATCTATGTAAGAAATAAAAGCAAAGCCTGCGAAGAAATAGGAATAGAATATGAAGAATTTTTATTAAAAGATACAATACAAATGGAGGAACTTCTAAAACTAATTGATACATTGAATAAAAGACAAGATGTTCACGGTATATTATTACAAAGTCCAATTCCTAATAATTTAGATATAAATTTAGCTTTTAAAAGAATAGTTCCAGAAAAAGATGTTGACGGATTTAATCCTGTAAATGTTGGTAGATTATGCTTAAATCAAGATGGATTTGTTTCATGCACACCATTTGGGGTAATGAAATTACTAGAAGAATATAATATAGATGTGGAAGGAAAAAATGCTGTAATAATTGGAAGAAGCAATATTGTTGGAAAACCAATGGCACAGTGTCTTTTAAATAAAAACGCAACAATTACAATATGCCATTCAAAAACCAAAGAATTAGATAAAATAACAAAAACGGCCGATATATTAATATCAGCTGTTGGAAGACCTAAATTTGTTAAAAAGAATATGGTAAAAGAGGGCGCAGTTGTAATAGACGTAGGTACAAACAGATTAGAAGATGGAAAACTTGTAGGAGATGTTGATTTTGATGAGGTTGCACCTATTACAAGCTATATTACAAAGGTTCCAGGAGGAGTAGGACCAATGACAATCGCAATGCTTATGACAAACATCGTAAAAGCAGCAGGAATGTAAGTAAATAGGGGGAAAAGAGATAAGGAGATAGCTTGAACAAAGAAAAGTATTGGATATGGTTATCAAGATTAGGAAATGAAATTGAACCTATAGTTTTAAAAAAGTTGCTAGATGAATATAAAATGCCAGATAAAATATGGAAATTAACGAAAACTAAGCTAAAAAAATTTGGAATCAAACAAGAACATTTAGATGTAATTCTAAATAAAAAATATAAAGAAAACTTAGAAGTATATGAAAAATATCTTTTAGAAAACAACATTGAAATTTTAACGATATACGATAAATTTTATCCAGAAAAATTAAAACATATTTATGACCCACCAATAGTATTATATTTAAAGGGAGATAAGAATATATTAAATAATTTATCTCTTGCAATAATTGGCTCTAGAAATTGTAGCTTTTATGGTATGCAAGTTGCAAAAGACATTGCGAAAAATCTATCAAAATATGAAATTAATATAACAAGTGGGTTGGCAAGAGGAATAGATGCAAGTGCTCATATTGGTTCTTTAAGTGGAAATGGGAAAACTGTAGCAGTATTAGGAACAGGGTTAGATACAATTTACCCTGCGGAAAATAAAGAATTGGCAAACAAAATAATTAAAACAGGAGGAGCAATTATTTCCGAATTTATTGTAGGAAGTGCGATAAAAAAAACAAATTTCCCAAAGAGAAATAGAATTATAAGTGGTATGTCTGATGGAGTATTAGTAGTAGAAGCGGCAAAACAAAGTGGAACTTTTATAACCGTAGACTATGCTTTAGAACAGGGGAAAACTGTTTATGCAGTACCTGGAAACATTACTAGTATAAATTCTTATGGCACAAATGAGCTTATAAAAGATGGTGCTAAGATGGTTACAAATTTAAAAGATATATTAGAAGATTTTGTTGAAAAAAACATGTAGATATAATATAATGAAAAAAAAAAAAGGAGGAGGGGGAAATATGCCTATAAAAAAATATAATAAAAAAGATAAAACTAAAAAGAAGACGTATAAATTAAAACCAAAGGTAAAGAAAGCAATAAAAATAATGCTAATTACATTATGTTTTGCAATACTAGTTGCAGTAGGGATATTTTGTGGTAAAGTATTTGGAGTTATAAAAGATGCTAAATTAGGTATAGAGAATTTTGTAATAAAAAATGAAAATAGCATACTAAAAGATAAAGATGGGATAGTTATTGCAACATTAACAGGTGATGAAAATAGAGAAATTATATCTATTTCAGAAATGTCACCATATTTACCTAAAGCATTTGTTGCAATAGAGGATGAGAGATTTTATAAACATGGTGGAGTCGATATAAAAAGAACATTTGCAGCTACTGTAAAATATGCTTTAAGCAAAATTGGAATAGGTTCTGCAAGCTATGGTGGAAGTACTATTACTCAACAATTAGTAAAAAATGCAACAAAAGAAAAAGACAGAACTTGGGAAAGAAAAGTAAAAGAGATGGCAAGGGCATATTACCTTGAAGAGCAGATGTCAAAAGACCAAATTTTAGAGCAATATTTGAATCTAATTTATCTAGGAGGAAACACTTTTGGAGTTGAAATTGCATCTAACTATTATTTTAGCAAATCTGCAAAAGAGTTAAATTTGGCAGAAGCATCATTTTTAGCAGGTATAAATAATTCACCAGAATATTATAAGCCTTTTTCAGAAGAAGAAGCAGATAAGACAAAAATTAAAAACAGAACTTTAACAGTGTTAAGTAAAATTTATGAGTTAAGAGATGTAGAAGAATTAACAATAACAGATGAAGAATATAATGAAGCAAAACAACAAATAGAAGAAGGTTTAGTTTTCCAAAAAGGAACAATAAGACAAAATGTATATTCATATCATTCAGATGCAGCTATTAACCAAGTTATAAATGATTTTATGGAGAAAAATGATTGGACATATAAATATGCAAGTATGTATGTTGCAAGTAGTGGACTTACAATATATACAACACAAGATTCTGGTATTCAAAAACAAATGGAAGAAGTTTTTGCTGATACTAAATATCAAATAAAATCAAAAAAGACAAAAAATAAAGATGGAGAATATGTTTCATCACAAGCAGCAATGGTATTAATAGACCATAAAACAGGTAATGTTTTAGCAACAGTAGGTGGATTAGGTGAAAAAACTGCATTTGGATTAAATAGAGCAACACAAAGTGTAAGGCAAACTGGATCTGCAATGAAACCATTAGCAGTATTAGCACCAGGAATTGATAGCGGAATTATTACTGCTGCAACTGTTTTCGATGATGTTCCAACATCATTTGGAAGTTATAAACCAAAAAATAGTGGTAGAGTTTACAAAGGATTACTTACTACAAGATATGCAATAGAATCTTCACAGAATATACCTATGGTAAAAGGACTTCAAATGATCGGAATAGAGAGAAGTATAAACTTCTTAAAAAGCGTAGGAATAACTACATTAGATGATGAAAAAGATACAAAATTGCCACTTGCATTAGGAGGCTTAACACATGGAATATCGCCATTAGAAATGGCTGGAGCTTATGCTGCAATTGCAAATGACGGAGTATATATTACACCGACATATTACACAAAAGTTGAAGATTCAGATGGAAATGTTATTTTAAAAGCAAAACAAGAAACAAGAACTGTAATGTCATCTGCAGCAGCTTATGTTGTAAAAGAAGTTTTAACACAACCAGTAAAAGCGGGAACTGCAACAAATTGTAAAATTTCTAATATGAGTGTTGCAGCAAAAACAGGAACAACAGATGAAGGCAATGATAGATGGTTATGTGGATTTACTCCATATTATACAGCAGCTGCTTGGTTTGGATATGACCAACCAGAACCAGTAAGATATAGCGGAAATCCAGCAGCGCATATTTGGGCAGCTGTAATGAAACCAATTCACTCTACCTTAGAATCAAAATATTTTTCTAATACTAGACCAAATGGAGTAGTTAGTGTAAAAGTATGTAGAGATTCAGGATTGATACCAACAGAAGCATGTACACATGATCAAAGAGGAGATAGAACCTATACAGAATATTTTGTAAAAGGGACAGAACCAAAAGAAACGTGTTCATGTCATGTGATGGTAGATATATGTGAAGATACTGGATTACTTGCAAACGAATATTGTACAAATAGAGTAACAAAAGTATTTATTACAAGACCAAATGCTGATACAGATTTATCATGGCAAAGCGCAAGAGATAAAGATTATATGTTAACAATAAAAGAAATGTGCACAAAACATAAACAGACTATAATAGAAGAACCGATAGTACCACCTGAAAAACCAACAGAGCCAGATGAACCGGAAAATCCAGATAAACCAGATGAACCAAATAAACCAAATGAACCGGAAAATCCAGATGAACCAGATAAACCGGAAAATCCAGATGAACCAGGAGATAATAAAATTACCAATTCAACAGATACAGCAGGATAATTTAAAAAAATAGAGCAAAGATGGAGGAGTATTAGATGCCAAAAAGGAAAGATTATATTACTTGGGATGAATATTTTATGGGTATTGCAGAATTATCAGCAGAAAGAAGTAAAGACCCTAATACCCAAGTCGGAGCATGTATAGTAAATGATGAAAATAAGATATTATCTATTGGATATAATGGATTTCCAACAGGTTGTTCAGATGATAATATTTCATGGGAAAGAGAAGGAGATTTTGAAAATACAAAATATCCATATGTTTGTCATGCAGAATTAAATGCGATATTAAATTATACAGGTACAAGTTTAAAAGGAAGCAAATTATATGTAAATTTATTTCCTTGCAATGAATGTGCAAAAGCGATTATACAATCTGGAATTAAGGAAATAATATATAAAGAAGATAAATATGCAAACAGTGAAGCAACGAAAGTATCGAAAAAAATGTTAGAATTAAGTAATGTAGTATATAGACAATACGAAACAAAAGATAAAAAAGTTATTTTATCTTTATAAATTAAACTATAGGGGAATGGGAATGAAACTATTAGATAAGAAAAGAGAAAATGAGTATAGGCATTTTTTAGAAAGTAATGAAAGATGCAATTTTCAACAATCTACTGAATGGGCAGATGTAAAAGAAAATTGGGAAAATGAAATAATAATAGTAGAGGATGAAAAAGGGGAAATAATTGCATCTGTAAGTACATTAATAAGGAAAATTCCGATTTTTGGAAATTTAATGTACATCCCAAGAGGCCCAATTTGTGATATACATGATGAAAAAGTTTTACGAAAATTAACTGATGATATAAAAGAACTTGCAAAATTAAAAAAAGTTTTTACTTTAGAAATGGAGCCAGACATTGAAAGTAGTGACGAAAAATTTAAGAAAATCATGTTAAGATGTGGATTTAAATTAAATGATAAGGCTAAAACATTTAGTGAGGCTATAAATCCAAGGTATGTTTTTAGATTAAATATAAAAGATAAAACAGAAGAAGAGGTATTTAATAAATTTTACTCTAAAACTAGATATAATATAAGATTAGCAGAAAAAAAAGGTGTTATAATAAAAGAAGGAACTAAAAGAGATTTAAAAGATTTTGAAGAGATTATGAAAGTAACAGGTAAAAGAGATAATTTTATGACAAGACCACTTTCATATTTTGAAAGAATGTACGACTATTTGGTGCCAAATCATATGAAACTTATGATGGCATATTATGAAGGAAAGCCAATTGCAGGAATTATTGATATAATGTATGGAAACAAAATATGGTATTTATATGGAGCAAGTAGTAATGAACATAGAAACGTAATGCCAAATTATCTATTACAATGGGAAATGATAAAATATGCAATAAAAAATAAAAAAGATATATATGATTTTAGAGGAGTTTCTGGAATTGTTGATAAAAATGATCCTCAATATGGATTATATAGATTTAAAAAAGGATTTGATGCCCAATTTACTGAATTTGTAGGAGAATTATATATACATTTTAAACCATTAAGATATAAGATATATAAAATAGCAGAAAGAATGTATAAAAATATTGCAGGAATAAAAACAAAAATAACACAAAAATGAAGGGAATAAGTGTTATGAAATCATTAATAATAAATAAAAAAGATTTAGCCCATAATATTGATGTACTGAAAAGAATTTCACGAATGCAAATAATAAGACCAGAAACAGATTATAAAATAATTGGCGTTGTAAAAGGAAATGGATATGGATTGGGGCTAGTTGAATATTCTAAATTTTTAGTTGACCATGGAATAGAAATTTTAGCAGTGGCAAATATAGAAGAATTAATAACTTTAAGAAATGCAGGAATAACTACTGATATATTAATGTTAACCCCGACTCCAATAAAAGAAGAATTAGAAATTTTAATAGGAAATAATGCGATAATAACGATTAGTTCGAGGAAAGATGCTGAAGTAGCAAATGAAATTGCAAAAGAAGGAAAAACCATAAGGACACATATAGCAATAGATACAGGATTTGGAAGATATGGATTTTTGTATAATGATGACAATTTAAAAAATGTATTACAAAATCTAGATCCGAATATAAAAATTGAAGGATTATTTTCGCATTTTTCATTTGCGTATTATGAAAATAATTGTTGGACGAAGAAACAGTTTAACAGATTTATAGATGCTTTACAAATATTTCGCTCATTGAATATAGATTTGAAAATGGTGCATATCTGTAATTCAGCAGCATATTTAAATTATTATAATATGCATCTTAATGCGGCAAGAATAGGATCAGCAATTTTAGGACGAGTAGATAATAACAAAATAGGTCTAAAAAAAATCGGACAAATTAAATCTCAAGTAACAGAGATAAAAATATTACCTAAAGGATATAATGTAGGATATTTAAATATATTTAAGACAAAAAAAGAAACAAAAATAGCCATAATTCCAGTAGGATATATGGATGGATTTTATGCTGGAACAAAAAATGATATGTTTAGGTTTAGAGATAAATTAAGAAATATAAAGGAAATAATAAAAAAGAATAAAATAGAAATTGAGATAAATGGCAAAAAATATCCTATAATTGGAAAAGTTGGTATGTATCATATTACTGTAGATATTACGGGAAGTGACATTAAAGAAGGAGATTATGTGTATTTAAATGTAAATATTATGCATGTAGATAGCAATTTAAGAAGGGAGTTTGTATAAAACATGGAAGAAACGAAAATAAATTTTTTTAAAAGAGTAAAAAAAGCCATTTTTAATTTTGATGAATATAATATTTTTGCAAATGAAAAGACTTCAAAAGCATTTTGGTATATTTTTAATTGTATTTTGATTTCTGTACTTTTGATATCTCTAGTAACTACATACAAGATATACCAGGTATCTAAATCACTTGCAGATGTCTTTATAAACGAAGTCGTAGATTTTAAAATCGAAAATGGTAAGCTTGAATTAGAAGATGATGTTAAATTTGAATATAAAGATGATTTAAACAGTATTCAGATATTAGTAGATACTAATAAAGAAAACATAGAAGATAAAAATTATAGTAATATAATTGCATTTTTAAATGATAAAGTGTATGTTTATACACAAGGTGAAGATATGCAACTATTTTATACAAATATTTTTAATGAAGATTTTCAAAAATCAGATATTGATGCAATTTTAACAGACAGCAACATAAAAAAGGTTAATGCAATTTTATTTATTATATTGTTTATCAGCAGTTTTATAATATATACAATAAGTATTTTATTTGATGTATTAATATTGTCATTAGTAGGTCTTGTATTAAATCTATTTATTAAAACCAACTTGAAATATAAAAATATATTTAATATATCAATATATTCGATTACACTTTCAATAATACTTCTTATCGTTTATACAATTATAAATACGTTAACATATTTTGAAATTCCATATTTTAATTTGGCATATTATGCAATTTCATATGTCTATATAATTACTGTAATATTTATGAATAAATCAGATGAAATAAAAAATACTCAGGAACTTTTTGTAAAAGAAAAAATAAATGAAAATGTAGGAAACAAACTAGATGAACTAGAGAATGAGAAACAGAAGGAGAAAAAAGAGAAAAAGGAAAGAGAAGAAAATAAAAAAGAAGGGAAACCTGCAGAAAACAATGGTTAAGGTTTAGGAGGAGATTATGAAAGACAAACCAAAAAATAAAGATATTGTTTCTATAATAATAATATCAATACTTGTAATAGCAATGCTAATAGGAATAGTGACAATTATAAAACAAGGAACAGAAAAAGAAAAACAACAAGAAAAATTAGCATATACAGAGCTAATACAAAAAATAGGGAATGGAGAAATTGAAAGAATAGAGCTAAGCGAGAACTCTAATTCTGCAAAGATTAAAATAAAAAATGTAGAAGAAGAAGAAAAAATACAAGTACCTAACAGACAAGCTTTTATAGAATTAATACAAGATGAAATAAAAGAACGGCAACTATGTTGAGCTAGTACAAAAAGAAGTTCCATTAATTCAAAAGATATTAAGTTCTATTGTAAGCTTTTTGCCAACCATAATGATTGTAATTTTATTTATCGTAATTTTACAAATGCAAGGCTTAGGAGATAAAGGAAAAGTTTATGATTCTGACAAAGGCAAAGAAACAAATGTTACTTTTCAAGATGTTGCAGGATTGGAGGAAGAGAAAACAGAGCTTATTGAAATAGTAGAATTTCTAAAAAAACCAAAGAAATTTCATGAAATGGGGGCAAAAATACCAAAAGGAATATTGCTTTGTGGAAAACCGGGTACAGGTAAGACTTTAATTGCAAAAGCAATTGCAGGAGAAGCAGGAGTACCATTTATATCAATGAGTGGATCTGAATTTATTGAGATGTTTGCAGGACTAGGAGCATCACGTGTAAGAAAATTATTCGAAAAAGCTAAAAAAATATCTCCTTGTATAATTTTCATAGATGAAATAGATGCTATTGGCTCAAGAAGAACAAATGCTAGTGGGGCAGAATCAGAGAATAATCAAACACTAAATCAGTTGTTAGTTGAAATGGATGGATTTGAAACAAATGAAACGATAATAGTACTAGCTGCAACCAATAGACCAGAAATGTTAGATAAAGCATTGTTAAGGCCAGGAAGATTTGATAGACAAATAGTAATTGCAGCTCCTGATGCAAAAGGTAGAGAGGAGATATTAAAAATTCATGCTGAAAATAAAAAAATAGAACCAAATGTGGATTTAAAAGAAATTGCGCTAGATACTGCTGGATTTACTGGAGCAGAGCTTGCAAATGTATTAAATGAAGCCGCAATTACAGCAACAATAAATAAGCATACTGCAATTACAAAAACAGATATTGAAGATGCAGTTAAAAAAGTTACTGTAGGTCTAGAAAAGCATAGTAGGGTAATTTCAGAAAAAGATAAAAAATTAACTGCTTATCATGAAGCAGGGCATGCTATAGTAAGCAAATTTTTAGAAACACAGTTAGACGTAAAGGAAGTATCAATAATTCCGAGAGGCGTAGCAGGAGGATATACAATGTATAAAACCAATGAAGATAAATACTATGTTTCTAAAACAGAGATGAAAGAAAAGTTAGTAGCTTTGCTTGGAGGAAGAGCAGCAGAACAAGTTGCTTTAAATGATATATCTACGGGTGCAAGTAATGATATAGAGGTTGCTACAGAAATTGCAAAAGATATGGTTACAAAATATGGAATGAGCGATAAAGTAGGACCAATAAATTTAGAAGTAAAAGACAAGTATGAGATACAACCATTAGGAGAAAACATAGATGAACTGGTTGGACAAGAAGTAAAAGTACTTATAGATACAGCTTATAGTAAAGCACAAGAAATCTTAATAAATAATATGGATAAACTTCATGCAGTATCAGAAAGACTTTTGGAAAAAGAAATTATATCTGCAGAAGAATTTGAAACCTTTTTTAAATAATTGTAATAAAATTGTTGTATAAATGAAATATATGTGATATAAAATGAATATAAAAGTCATATAATATGAAAGGTGGGAATATGGTGGAAAATAATGAAATAAAAGATAAAAAAACCATATTAATTGTTGATGATGAAAAACCAATAGTAGATATTTTAGTTTATAACTTAGAAAAAGAAGGATATTTAACTTTATCTGCAAATGATGGAATAGAAGCAATAGATATTGCACTTAATAAGAAACCGGATTTAATTCTCCTAGACATAATGCTTCCAAAAGCAGATGGATTAACAGTATGTAAAAAAGTTAAAGCAGCAATGAATATTCCAATATTAATGCTTACAGCTAAAGATGAAGAAATAGATAAAATTTTAGGTCTTGAATTAGGAGCAGATGATTATATTACAAAACCTTTTAGCGTAAGGGAATTAATTGCAAGAATAAAAGCAAATTTAAGAAAAGTTGATATAAATTCTGCATCCAAAGATGAAAGACAATCAAAGGGAGATACTTCAGAAAAGATAAAAATTGGAAAACTTGTATTAGATTTAGACAAATTTGAAACACGAATTAATGATAAATTAATAAATTTAACATTAAGGGAATTTGAAGTATTAAAATTTTTAGCATTACAGAATGGGCAAATTGTTACTCGAGAGACTTTGCTTGAAAAAGTATGGGGATATGAATATTATGGAGATATAAGGACAGTAGATGTTACGATTAAAAGAATTAGAAGTAAAATAGAGGATGATACTGCAAATCCTAAAATTTTAATGACCAAAAGAGGGGTAGGATATTATATACAAGCTCAAGAATAAAGCAAGAAGGATGAAATTAATGTTTAAAAGTTTACAAATTAAAATTATATTAATAATAATGCTTGTAGGCATAGTAATGCTTGCAGGCTTTGAATATCTAATGATTACAGAAATGAAAACATTAGATATAACAGAAAATATCATTGCTAAAAACCAGCAAATTGCGGCAATAAGCCTAATAGCGTATTTGGTTATATCTTTTATAATAATTTTATTTGCAACCAAAACGGTATCAAAACCAATAAATAAACTTATTGAAAGCGCAAAGCAAATAGCAAGTGGACAAGATATAGTAATTGAAGATAGAAAAGAAGAAAAAAGTAAAACAGATATAGATGAATTAACAGATGCTTTTAATGGAATGATAAAAGGTTTAAGTGAAAATTTAAATGAAATGACAAGGCAAAAAAAACAAATAGAAACAATATTGTTTCATATGACAGATGGCATAATAGCATTTGATATGAATGGGGATATCATACATATAAATCCTGCAGCAATTAGACTTCTTAATATTAGTGAAAAAGATAAAACATTTAATGACATTTTTGGCAAAATTAATTCAGAAATTAATATGGAAAAAATCATTTATTTAGAAGAATGGGCAACAACAGTAGAAAAAATAGAGATAAATGGCAGACACATCAATTTGTTTTTTGCACCTTTTAAAGATGAAAATGATAGACCTTCTGGTATTATGGTGCTTGCTCAAGATATTACAGAACATGTTAAATTAGACAACATGAGAAAAGAATTTATTGCAGATGTTTCACATGAACTAAAAACACCACTGACTTCTATAATGGGATATGCAGAAACATTAGCAAGCTCAGAGTATGATAAAGAACTGCAAGATAAATTCTTAAATGTAATAATAAATGAATCTGCAAGAATGGCAAAGTTAGTTTCAGACTTACTAACACTTTCAAAACATGATAATGCTCAAACTAAATGGGAAAAAACGGAAATTGATTTAGGCGAACTAGTAAAAAAATGCCAAGAAAAATTACAAATAGAAATTGATAAAAAACAGCAAAAAGTAGAATGTTTAGTAACAGCAAATGTTCCGCCAATATATGCAGACAAAGATGGAATAGAAAGAGTCGTACTAAATATACTTTCAAACAGTATAAAATATACTCAAGATGGTGGAACAATTAGAATATATGTTGGTTTTCTTTATAATGATGCGTATATTAAGGTAATTGACAATGGTATTGGAATACCGGAAAAAGATTTAGATAGAATTTTTGAAAGGTTTTACAGAGTAGACAAAGCACGTTCTAGAGAACTAGGAGGAACAGGACTTCGGATTGTCAATAGCAAAAGAAATATTAGATAGAAATGGTGGAAGAATAGATATAAGAAGCATTGTAGGAAAAGGAACAGAAGTTGTAATAACAATTCCAACAAAATAAGGACTTAGTATAATATAATACAAAATTTCAATCTAATTCAAAACAAAAAAACGAGCTAAGCTCGTTTTTTTGTTAATGATGATATACTACATTTTTTGCTCGCCAGGCATTATATAATCAATAATACCATAAATAAGAGCACCAATTATTGCAGATAGCCAAGAAATAGAATATCCAGCAACGAAAAATTGTGTAACATAAAGAATAACTGCAGATAGAATAAAACCTACAAAACCTTTACCAAATGGACTAGCATGAAGATTTGTTAATTTTACAATTAGATAATCTAATATTGTAAGAACAATAGCAGCTATTACTAAAGACCAGATATTATTAATTGTAAATCCAGGTGTAAAAAATGCTGTTATTGCTAAAACAACAGCAGCAGCAATCATTCTACCAATGATTTGCCAAGCAGTGCTAGTTCCCGATGTAGTTCCGAGTATTAATTTGCCCATTATCATTTGCCATCTTAAAATAAACCTCCTTACTTTAAATATATCTATAAATTTTGCTTTGTTTTTTAGGTGTTTATATTAATATTATTTTCAAAAAAATAATAAATATACAAAAAAATAAAGTATAAAAATTTATAGACTGCAAAAAATAAAAATATAGCAAAATATATAAGAGGAGAAAAAATGTTAAATACTTTTATAAGAGTAATAATATTATACATATTAGTACTTATAATTATGCGATTAATGGGCAAAAGAGAAATTGGACAAATGCAACCATTTGAATTAGTTATTGCAATAATGATTGCTGATTTAGCTTCAATTCCAATGGCTGATATAGGAATTCCCTTATCTAATGGAATAATACCGATTCTTGCATTATTGCTTTTGCAATTACTAATTTCAATAATAAATGTAAAAAGTATAAAATTAAGAAAATTTATATGTGGGTCTCCATCAATATTGATATATAGAGGAAAAATACAAGAAAAAACTTTAAAAAAAGAAAAAATTACTATAAATGAACTAGAAGAAAGATTAAGACAGAATAATGTATTTAGCTTTGGAGATGTAGAATATGCAATATTAGAAACAAGTGGGCAAGTAACAGTTATTCAAAAACCAAACAAGAAGAATTTAACCCCTGAAGATTTGGGACTGAATCTAGAGTATGAAGGAATTCCTTACGATCTTGTAATAGATGGTAAAGTAATGAATCAAAATTTAAAGTCTATTGGAAAGGATTATAATTGGCTAAAAAAACAAACAGAAAAGTTTAATATAAAGCCAGAAGAAGCTTTAATAGTTACTTTTAATGGAAAGGAACAAATCTTTTGTCAAGCAAAAGAAAAAAAATAAAATGAAAGAAATCTGTATAATAATTGTTATATTAGTATTAATTATTGGCACAGCAATTTGGGTGCAAAGTTATTTAAATAATACGACAGAATATTTGTTAAAAGATTTAAAAATTTTAGAAAAAGAATTAATATCATCTAAAGAAGATAACAACAGAGGAAATATAGTAAAAAAAGGAAATGAGATAAGAAATAAATGGAATAAAATAGAAAATGGATGGGCAATTATAATATTACATGATGAATTAGATATGATAGAAACATCATTAATTAAAATGTCTGCTAATATTGAATATGGTACAATTTCAGACAGTATTGAGGAACTAGAAAATCTAATATTTTTAGTAGAACATATTTCAGATAAAGAAGAATTTAATCTAAAAAATATATTTTAAACTAAACTCTTCTTCAAATATTATATAATATCTTCTTTTATTAATAAGTTATTTAAAGCTTTTTGACCAGAGCTACTCATTTCTATTAGTGGCAACCTTGGTTTTCCAACGTTAAAACCTATCATATTTAAAGCAGATTTTATAGGAATAGGATTTACTTCACTAAAAAGCAACTTGTTTAGTGGTAATATTTTTAACTGTAACTCTTTTGCAGTATTTATATTACCATTTAAATATTCTATAACCATATCATGCATAGTATAAGGTAAAATATTTGATACAACTGATATTACACCAATTCCACCTAAAGATAAAATAGGAACTACTTGGTCGTCATTTCCTGAATATATATTTAATTTATCTTTACAAATTGAAGCAATTTCCGCAATTTGAGAGATATTTCCACTCGCTTCCTTTACAGCAACAATATTCTTTTCTTTAGATAGTTCAAGACAGATATCAGGAGAAATATTTACACCTGTTCTACTAGGTACATTATATAAGATAATAGGAAGATTTGTAGAATGTGCGATTTCTAAATAATGTTTAACCAGACCTTCATTTGTAGTTTTGTTATAATATGGACTTACTATTAAAAGTCCATCTACACCAACATCTTCTGCGTATTTCGAAAGCTCTATTGCAGATTGAGTACAATTACTACCAGTTCCAGCGATAACCGGGATTCGCTTATGTACGGTATCTACAACAAATTTTATAGTTTCTTTTTTTTCTATTAAAGACATTGTTGCACTTTCACCTGTTGTACCACATACAATAATTGCATCTGCTGAATTTTTAATTTGAAATTCAATTAATTTTCTAAATTCATCAAAATTAATTCCATCTTCTGTAAACGGGGTGACAATAGCAGTTCCGTGCCCCTTTAAAAATAACTTTTTTCAAAAAAATACACCTCCTCTAATTAATTAGTTTTTTAATTATTTGAACAGCATTACTTGCAGCACCTTTTCTTATATTATCTGCAACAACCCAAAGATTTAAGCCGTTTTCAACACTTTCATCACGGCGAATTCTACCAACAAAAACTTCATCTTTACCATTTGCCTTTTCAGATAATGGATATATATTGTTTGAAGGTTCATCTAAAACAATGATGCCTGGAAAATTTTCTAAGCATTTTTTTACATCAGATAAAATAAAAGGGTTTTCAAATTCAATATTTATTGATTCACTATGAGAATTTAAAATAGGCACTCTTACTGCAGTAGCAGTTATTTTTAAATCAGGCTTATGCAAAATTTTTCTAGTTTCATTAATCATCTTCATTTCTTCTTTTGTATAGCCATTATCAAGAAAAATATCAATATGTGGGATACAACTCTTCGAAATAGCGTAAGGAAATTTTTTTGGATCAAGTCCGTTTAATGTGTTATTTAAATCATCAATACCATTTTTACCAGCTCCAGAAACAGCTTGATAAGTTGAATAAATGATTCTTTTTATAGAATATACATTATCTAATGCTTTTAGAGGTAAAACTGCTTGAATAGTGGAACAATTAGGGTTAGATATAATACCATTATTTGAAAAGATATCTTCTGGGTTAACTTCAGGGACAACAAGAGGAACATCTTCTTCCATTCGAAAAACACTACTATTATCTACAACAATGCAATTTTTTGAAACAGCAATAGGGGCATACTTTTTAGAAATATCACCACCTGCAGAGAAAATAGCAAAATCAAATCCTTCATCAAAAGAATGTTCATCTAATTCATAAACAGTGTATTCTGAACCTAAAAATTTTATTTTTTTACTTGCAGAATTTTTAGATGCAAAAAGTTTATACTCTGAAATGGGAAGCTTCATTTCTTCTAATACTTGTAGGGCAGAGCGACCAACTACACCAGTTGCTCCAACAATAGCTAGTTTGTATTTTTTCATAAATATCACCTAAAATAATATATTATATGAAAAATAAAAATGTGAATAAAAATAGGAAAGCTATTTAAAACTTTCCTATTTTGTATTGTTTAAAGTAAAATCTTTTTACCAATTTCATTTACTGTGCCAGCTCCCATGGTAAGGACAATATCATAAGGGCAAGCTCTAGTTTTTATGTATTTAGCAATTTCATCGAAACTACTTATATATATAGCTTTCTTCCCAAGAGAATTTATCTTCTCGACTAAATTTGTGGCAGAAATGTCAAATGTATTTTTTTCTCTAGCAGCATATATATCTGTTATAATTATATTGTCAAAACCTACAAGAGCTTTAGCAAAATCATCTAAATGAAATTTAGTTCTGCTATATGTATGTGGTTGAAATATAACCCAAGATTGACGATATTTTTTTTGAGATAAAGCATTAAATGTTGCTGAAATCTCGCTAGGATGATGTGCGTAATCATCATAAACGAATATATTATTATATGAACCAATAAGTTCGAATCTGCGATTTGCACCAGTAAATTTTAATAGGGCAGATTTTATAATATGTCTATCTATTCCATACATAGTACATAATGCAATACATGCCAATGCATTCGAAACATTATGAATTCCAGGAACAGATAATTTAAATTCACCAAAGTATGAATTATTATAATAGACATCAAATTTTCCAAATCCTTGACTGTCAAAATTAATATTTCTAGCTACAAAATTAGCTTTTCTATTTTCTAACGAGTATGTTATAACTCTAGCGTAGGTATTTTCTCTTAAATGAGAACAATTTTTATCATCAGCATTTACAACAAGAAAGCCATCTTTAGGAAGAAGTGAGGCATATTTTGCAAAAGCTGTTTTTATATTATCTATATTTTTAAAATAATCTAAATGGTCATTGTCTATATTTAAAACAACTGCTGATTTTGGATTGAATTTTAGAAAACTTTCTACATATTCACAAGCTTCTAAAATAAAATAATCACTATTACCAACTCGATAATTTCCTGAAATAGCTTTTAAATATGCTCCGATTTGAATGGTAGGGTCTAGTTCAGCTTCTAAAAAACACATTGATATCATAGATGAAGTTGTTGTTTTACCATGAGTGCCTGAAATCCCAATAGTATTTGAATATATTCTTGTAAGAAAACCAACGAAATCAGCGCGTTCGACTATAGGAATATTATTTTCTCTAGCACAAATAAGTTCTGGATCATCTTGTTTTACGGCTGCAGAATATATAACAAAATCAGCCTTTTCAACTAAGTTTGTTGCATGACCAATAGATACAAAAATTCCGTGACTTGAAAGTCTATCTGTAATTTTACTTTTTGTACAATCAGAACCTGTTACAAAAATTCCCCAATTATGTAATATTTCAGCAATACCACTCATACTGATACCACCTATACCAATCATATGAATATGTTTATATTGTTTTAAATTATCAATCGAATTAAGATTAAACATTTTATTCCACCTTCTTAAAATTATAAGCTGGTACTATTATACACTGATAATGATAAATTTTCAAGATTATCTAGTGACATTATGGTTATTTGTTTCAAAGTATTCCATTTTAATCTGCTCCATCTTGCGGAATTTAGGGTATTTTTTTTCCCTTCAGGTTCGAAAAGAAAAGCGCTGCATCACCGTAAAACTACTATATTTACATAGTAATTAACGAATCCACACTAATATCAATATATTAATATGTACTATAATGCTAAGTGTGACAATAAGATAATAAAAACAAAATAAAAATATATTGTAAAAAATAGAAGGAAAAAATATTATTTTGGCGAATAATATTATTGTACATGAAAATGTACAAAAAATCTTTGGAAAAGGCGGTGCACTAAATGAACATAACAGACGTACGTTTAAGAAAAGTAAATTCAGAAAACAGAATGAAAGCTGTTG
>OLSB01001262.1_pt1 | contig 25362 bp, 18 predicted proteins | sample 1672071 | NCBI WGS metagenome assembly OLSB01 (sample SAMEA3136642, study PRJEB25190) | human gut metagenome | biome: human gut; feature: human-associated habitat; material: faeces | place: Austria | collected 2013 | reverse complement strand
CGTGCAGGAGTTCATCGGCTACTGCCTGATTCCCAGCAACAAGGGGCAGCGCATGATGGTCATCAAGGGCAACGGCGGCGAGGGAAAATCGCAGATCGGTGTGGTGCTGTCCCGGCTGTTCGGCTGCAACATGAAGGATGGCAGCATCGGCAAGATCTCGGAGAACCGCTTTGCCCGTGCCGACCTCGAACACACCCTGCTCTGCGTGGACGATGATATGCGGATGGAAGCCCTGCGCCAGACCAACTATGTCAAGTCCATCGTGACCGCACAGGGGCAGATGGACTTGGAGCGCAAGGGCAAGCAGAGTTATCAGGGTTGGATGTACGCCCGCCTGCTGGCGTTTAGCAATGGCGATTTGCAGGCATTGTATGACCGCTCGGACGGTTTCTATCGCCGTCAGCTCATCCTGACCACCAAGGACAAGCCCCTGTCTCGTGTGGACGACCCGGACATTGCCGAGAAGATGGCGGCAGAGGTCGAGGGCATCCTGCTGTGGGCATTTGAGGGCTTGCAGCGGCTGGTGAAGAATGGCTTCCAGTTCACCGAGAGTGACCGTGCCAAGCGCAACCGGGAACTGGTGAAGCGGGACAACAACAATGTGTTCGATTTCCTCGAATCCGAGGGCTACATCCGCCTGAAGGCGGATGCCTGCACCAGCTCGAAAGAGCTGTATGAGGTCTACAAGATGTGGTGCGAGGAGAACAGCCTGAATGCGATCAAGGCACGAGGGTTCAGCGATGCGCTGATCGCCAACCAGCGCAGGTATAATCTGGAATCCACCAACAACATCGTCAACTCGTCCGGGCGGCGTGTCCGGGGCTTTGTGGGCATCGAAGCCCTTGTGCAGCCCGACCTCACCCCCAATAGCTGGCGGGCATGACCCGCTTTTGATCCCCCTATATGGTGCGTTTTCGGTCTTTCGCTGCGTACGTGCGTACAAAGAAAGCCGCCTGTTGCGTACGCACGTACGCAGCAAAACGCCAAAGTTCTCCTTTATAGGGGGGTGGCAAAGTGTCAGGTTGACAGTTTGCCAAGAGTGGTAAGTGACGGGAAACGGTACTTACCAGCTCCTACCCAATTCCCCAAAATGGGAATCAGGGTGGGATGGCCGTTATCAGACCGTCTATCTGCCTGTTACCATTTTGGGAACAGGCAAAATCAGTTGGTCAATTTGGCCAACTGAAAAAGCCGGACGAGCTGCGGGCAGGGATTCGCAAATCTTTGCCTGTCAGCTTGCCCGGAGCAAGAGTGCAGAGAGCGCAGCTCTTTGCCCCAGTGATATGATGCTGTGCGTCATATCCTACTGGGTATTATCTGGCGCAAAACGGCGGCAGATCCAGCAGCTTCGCTGCTGCGTTCTCCCTGCCAAGATGTTGAAACGGAGGGATGTCTATCTGAAATTAACACGACACAACGGACGAGCCGGAGCACACGGCACTTACAACCCCAAGCACAATGACCGCAGTTTCAACCTTGCCAACAGTGAGCACATCGACCCGGAACGAGCCAAGGGCAACATCTACTGGGACTGCTTTCATGGTTTCCGTTCGGCTTTCGACCCGCAAGACCCGGATGATCTGGCTGCGACTTTCTCGGATGTGGAACGGCAGTTCTACGAAACCCACTACACGGCCTTTGTTGAAAGCCAGAACGAACGCAACGCCAAGATCCGGCACACGGAGCGCAACCGCTCCATTCCTGACCTGCTGTCCAGCCGCAAGACCTGTCCGGAAGAGACCATCTACCAACTTGGAACGCTGGATGAACACGCTTCGGCGGAGGACTTGCTGAACATCGTCACCGAGTTCATTGACGAGTTCAAGTCCAAGTTTGGCGACCATGTTCATGTGCTGGACTGGGCACTGCATCTGGACGAAAGCACACCCCACATCCACGAACGTCATGTGTTCGACTGTGAGAATAAGTACGGCGAGGTGGCACCCCAGCAGGAAAAGGCGTTGGAAGCGTTGGGCTTTGAGCTGCCCGACCCGGACAAGCCCCTCAGCCGCCGCAACAACCGCAAAATCACCTTTGATGCCGCCTGCCGGAAGATGCTGTTTGAAATCGCCAAGCGGCACGGGCTGGAATTGGAGGAAGAAGCGGAGTACGGCAACCGCAAATATCTGGAAAAGCAGGATTTCATCCTTGCTAAACAAAAGGAGCAGCTTGCCGCCCAGCAGAACAAGCTGGACGAATTGACCCTCAAGGTCAACGACATGGAAACGCTGATCGACGAGGTATCGGCTGCGGCTTACGACAAGGCGGTGGAGGTCGTGACCGATGTGGTGCGCACCGAGACTCGGAAAGAGGATATGCGGATGATCGAGGACACGAAGAAGTGGGTGCTGTCCCCTGAACGCAAGGCTCCGCAGGCCACGAGAGAGTACGCCGCCCATCGGTTGGACACCGTGCTGGACAAGTTCCTCAAGACCATGCAATCCACCGCTGCACGTCTGCAGGAAAAGCTGCTGAAGCCGGAGGCTCGGCAGAAAGGCAAGGAACAGGTCAAGGAGAAAGCACGGGATTCCGTTCTGCAACTGTTGAGCCGTTTGCAGGCAGAACAGGCGCAGCGGAATCCATCTGTACTTTCAACTGCGGAAAAGTCAGAAAATCGCTTTCAATAATAGTACGAGGTGATGTTTATTGCGCAAAGAAGTCAATCAAGAAGAACTCGCTCCTCGAACCGTTGCGGACGTAAAAGAAATGCTGACCAAGCACTCCAACGGCGAGATCCAGCGGACGATCCAAAACTGCATCACGATTCTGCAGAACGACCATGTGCTTGCCGATGCCATCCGGCTGAACTTGTTGAGCGAGCGCATCGACATCGTAAAGCCTGTGGGCTGGCCTCGCTCCGGCAAGACCCTGAACGATACCGATATGAAGTATATCCTGCGGAGAATGGAGAAATACGGTATTTCCAGCGAGAAGAAGATCGAATCCGCCATCCGCATCGTTGCCAACGAGAACCGCTACCACCCCATCCGGGACTACCTGAACGGCCTGCAATGGGACGGTACGGAAAGGATAGCCCACGTCCTGCACCATTTTCTCGGTGCTGCGGAGGACGAGTACACTTGCGAAGCCATGAAGATTTTCTTGCTGGGAGCCATTAAGCGCGTGTTCCAGCCGGGATGCAAATTTGAAACCATGCTCTGTCTGGTGGGCGGACAAGGTACGGGAAAGTCCAGCTTTTTTCGGCTGTTGGCGGTCAAGGACGAGTGGTTCTCGGACGATCTGCGGCGGCTGGACGACGACAACGTGTACCGCAAGCTGCAAGGGCACTGGATCATTGAAATGTCGGAGATGATCGCCACTGCCAATGCCAAGAGCATCGAGGAGATCAAGAGTTTTCTCAGCAAGCAGAAGGAAACCTATAAAGTTCCCTACGAGACCCATCCTGCCGACCGTCTGCGCCAGTGCGTCTTTGCTGGCACGACCAATCGGCAGGATTTTTTGCCCCGTGACCGCACAGGCAACCGCCGTTTTATCCCCATCCCGGTGGATGCTGAACTGGCCGAAGTCCACATTCTGGACAACGAGGAGGAATCTCGCACCTATATCGACCAGCTCTGGGCAGAAGCTATGACGATTTACAACAGAGGCGACTACAAGTTGGCATTCAGCCCTGCCATGCAGGAAACGCTGCAAGCCCACCAGCAGGACTTCATGCAGGAGGATACGCAGGCTGGCATGATCTACGCCTTTCTGGAGGACTACACGGGTGACCGAGTGTGTTCCAAGCAGCTCTATGCGGAGGCACTAGGCAACACCAACATCCCGGCAGAGTGGGAGACCCGTGCTATCTGCGAGATCATAAACACCGGCATTTCGCGCGGCGATATCCAAGGCTGGCGGGCTCATAAAACCGCCAAGCGTTACCCGAAGTACGGCGTTCAGAAAGGCTGGGAGCGCGTAACCAGCCCCGAAACCGGGGCTGAAAATTTCTCCGAAATAACGGATGCGGAAGCTAAGCAGCTGGGCTTTTCCTTCTGATGAACAGCGGTTACACGGTCAGTTACAGGTTTGGTTACGCTGCAGTTACAGCGCAAAAACCGCATGATTGCTGCGTTTTCCGCTTTCTGTAACCATGTAACCTTAAAAAGATAAGAAAAAGTATAAAGTCCACCGGATGCCCTGTGTGCAGAAAAAGAGAGTTTTCCTGTCCGGTTACAGGCGTTCGGTTACAAGGAATTGGAGGTCTGCCTATGAATATGAATCGGCCTGACACGACCGAAGATGTGAAATACAAAGATTATACGAATAAATCCTTGCAAATGGACTCGAACCTCGCTACAATGGATATGTCTAAATCCCCTGCCATTGAATCTTCTGACCAGACCAAAGCAGCCAAGCACGAACCTCTTGTTTACCGGGTGGAGGAAATCGCCCAGCTTTTGGCGATTTCTCCTCGCGCTGCGTACAACCTGTGCAACACTACGAAGGATTTTCGGGTGCTGCGCATCGGCACCAGCATCCGAGTGAACAAGCAGAGTTTCGACAACTGGCTTGCAGCGGTCTGAGGGAGGTAATCTATGGCATCTATTCTGAAGCGCGGAGATTCCTACTCCGTCCGTTATAAGTACAAAGACCATTCCGGCAAACCCTGCGAGGGATGGGAAAGTTTCAAGACCAAGAAGGAGGCGCAGGAGCGAAAGATCACGGTCGAGAAAGAACTGCTGGACGGCACGTTCCTTGTACCCGACACCATGACAGTGGAGGAGATGCTGTACAAATGGATTCCGATCCAGTCCACCAAACACAAATGGTCTCCCAAGACCTACACCCAGTCCGTAGCGATGGTGCAGAACCTTATCGTGCCGTATATCGGGAAGCGGAAGGTGCAGGAACTGCGCACTTACGACATCGAGAAGTTCTATGCCACCCTTGCTAAGACCCCTTGTGGGCAGTATGTTCACGGCGTAAAGCAGACCCTGACTGATAAGCAGAAGAAACGGCTGCTGTCCAGCACCTCTATCCACGAAGTCCACACCCTGCTGAAAACCGCCTTTTCCTATGCGGTGGAATGGGATTTGATCCACAAGATTCCCCTGCCCCGTGAAGCGCCCAAGGCGAACAGCGAGGAGCGCACCATCTGGGATGAAAAGACGATGCTGGCGGCGTTGCAGACCATCGAGAACCCGGCACTCCATCTGGCGGTGCATCTGAGCATGATTCTTTCGCTCCGTGAGGGCGAAATTCTCGGCTTACAGCCGAGTGATCTGGACTTCGACGCTGCGGATGGCCGTGGCACCATCTCGGTCAGCAAGACCATACAGAGAGCCAATAAGGACGCTCTGGAAAAGCTCGACCCCAATCAGGTGTATCACACCTTCCCGGACAGACGGGAGGGCAGCAAGTCCTCTCTCATCCTGAAAAAGCCCAAGACCAAGAAGTCCAACCGTGTCCTGTATATGACCAAGCCCTTGAAGGAAGAACTGCTGGCGTGGCTGGAAAAGCTCAAACAGGACGAGCAGAACGCCCCGGAGAAATATAGAAACTGCGGGCAACTGTTCCGACTGCCCGATGGTCTGCCCATTGCGCCAGAACTGCTGACCAAGTGGTATCGGCAATGGCGGTCAGCGCACCCGGAGTTCGAGCAGATCGTGTTCCACGGTCTGCGGCATTCCAGTGCCACCTACCAGCTCTTGCAGTCGGACGGTGATTTCAAGTCGGTGCAGGGTAACACAGGCCATGCGACGGCATCTGTTCTGATGGACACCTACGCCCACACACAGGACAAGCCCCGGTTGGAGCTGACCGAGAAGATCGAAGCAAACTTCTACTCCCAAGACCTAACCCCGGCAGCATCCCAGCCCCGGCAAAACGAAAAGCCGGCGGCAACAAAAATCTCCGGTAAGGAGATCCTTGAAGCCATCCGGCTGATGGACGCAGACGAACGCAGAGAATTGACGAGAGCCTTGTTCGCCTAAAATTTCTTCTTTTTATGCAAAGGAAAGCAGGCTGTGCAAACCTTGCGCAGAAAAGCCCCTGATTCGGGCAAATGTGCAAACGGTGTGCAGAAAGTGTGCAGCCGCTTTCTTACATAAAGAAAGAACGCCAAATCTTTCGATTTGACGTTCAAAATTTGGTGCACCTCCAGGGACTCGAACCCTGGGCCCACTGATTAAGAGAGCAAGCCGCCGGTTCGTCTCAATTTATGGAAGTTTCGAGCCATCGTTATTTTTAATCAAAGCAACGTAATTTTTAGCTCAGCAATTTCTGCACCCTTTGTCAGATTTTGCAGCGAAAAGCGCCCTCTGCACATTTTGAAACCGTGCAAAATCCGTGCAGAAACCGTGCACTTACTCTCCGACAAACAAAATCACCCTCTCCCCCACCGACTTGACGGCATTGGTTTGCGTGGTCACACACCAAAAATCAAGTCTTGGAGGGGTATTCTACCTCATGCCGTGATCAGAGCCATAAGGTAGAACTCCGTGGGAGCGTTTTCTTCCGTGGGCAGAATGGTGATCTCCACGGTATGGGTCTTCTGCTCACCATGGTGGAGGATGGGCTGCAGATACAGGCAGTCGCCCCAATCCTCATCGAAGTTGCCGTCCAGCACAGTGGCGTGGGCGGTGTCGCCGTCCAGCACCAGTTGTGCCCGCAGCGCCGGGCGGCGGATGGTCTTGCGGTACTGTACTGCAATGCAGGAGGCATCCACTTCAAAGGTGATCTTATCCCCGGGCTTCTGACCGACCCAGCCGTTTTTCCAGTGGTCCAGATGCCCCAGCTTTTCCTCCGGGTCTGCCCGGAAACCCTCCAGCTTGGGGGAGAGCTCCCGGATGGTCAGCCGCCGGGCGTTCTCGTAGGCGTTGGCGGTGAGCGGTGCCGGGAAGGCAGGCTCCTGCTCCGGTTCTTCCCGGTGGGCGTTGACTGCCTCCAGCAGCTTGATGATCTCCCCTGCCACCAGACCGTGACCGTAATCGTTGGGGTGCAGTCCATCGGGGCTGAGCAGGGTGCGGCTGGCATACTTACCGGCATGCAGATCCTTGTAAATGCTGTCCCGGACGCTGACGTGGGGCACACCGTAGTGGTCGCCCACGGCGTTGTGCTCGTCCTGTGACGTCTCGCCGGTATCATAATAAATGTTGTTCAGCAGCACCACCGCCGGGTGAGAGGGCCATGTGAGCAGCTTGCGGACAACACCTTCGTAGGTCTCCTGCCGGAAGGGGACGTCCAGATCGTTGACGCTGAAATCCACTACCACAAAATCCGGCTGGTACATCAGCACATCGGTCACGGCACGGGCAACGCCATAGTGGGAGCTGGTGCCGCCGATGCCGCCGTTGACGTAGTGGAACTTCGACTGCGGAAAGGTATCCACGAACCACTGATACACCCGGAAAGCGTAGGCATTGCCGGGCTGGGTGGAAAGGCTGCCCTGGGTGATGGAACCTCCCAGAAAGCCGATGGTCAGTTCCTGCCCTGCCGCGGCACGGCGGAACAGTTCTTTCAAGCGAGCAAAATTGGACGTATTCATTCTAAAACTCCTCCCTGATATGCGCTATGGATAATTTTTGCCGCCGGACGGCCGGACACGGCGTAGGCACTGACTGCTCTGGTGTCGGCAGGCCAGTCCCACACGCCAAAGCCCATGACCCACGGACGCTTGGCGCAGGCGGAAAACATTGCCTCATACCAATCTGCCTGCTCCAGATCATTCCGTGTTCCCTTCAGCTCCCAGTTGTTGGGCACGGCAGAAGAGCCGGTGATATTCATACAGCCTGCCTCGCTGAAGAGGACGGGCTTTTTGTATTTTTGGCTCACCGCCTCGATACGGTCCAGCTGGTTTTCCCAGTCCTTCAGGGGGTAGTAGCCGCTGGAGGCGATGCAATCCACGGCATCCCACCAATTTACATGGTCCTCGCCGTATTTATCGCAGTTATAGCTCACCGGGCCGTGGTACTGCTGGCGCACGGCGGCAATGAGGGCGCGCCACTCTGCTTCCCTGTGCTCGGTCATGGTCATTTCGCAGCCGGTCAGGAACAGCCCACAGCCTTCGGCTTCGGCAAGAGCCGCGTAGTGGGTCTGGAAGGCGGTGTAGTTGGCAAACCATCCGCTCCACTGGGTCTCGCAGGGCACATCGTGGTCAAAAAAGCTGATGCGCGCCCGCCACACGCCGTTGGCACAGTTGACGGTAGGCTTCAGCGCCACCTGCAAGCCCAACTGCTTGGCAAAGCGGATAGCACTGCACAGCTCCTCGTCTGTGGGGGTGGCATCGGTGCGCCAGTCGATCTCTTCACTGTAAGGGTCAGACTGTATTCCAGAGGGCGACAGGATGACCCAGTTGGCTGCGGTGGCTTCCACCATGGCTGCCATGCTGCGGTGGGCATTCTCGCTGCTCAGGTTGCCCCGGTGGGGAAAGGGTGCAAAATTCACCCCGTAAAAGTTATGTTCCAGCTCCATGACATCTTCCTCTTTTTTCTCAAAAATCAACGTCAGATTGCATAACAAGTATAAGACAGTTTTAGAAGTTCCGTCAATATGCCGCTTCATTTTCAGCGTATGGTACAAGGAGAGAGGCAAAGCACTGGTCAACCTGACCCGAAAAAAGCCCCTGCACCGGGAGGTGCAAAGGCTAAACTAAATTTTAGGTTTTTGTTAGCTTAAAGATTTAGCTTGCGATTTTGCGCAGAATCTGCTATGCTTCAAGCAAAAACCAACGGGAGGGAACAGAAAATGGAGCAACTTACAACTGCGACGCTGACCCAGCTGCCGCAGGTGCGGGCACTGGGGCGGCACACCGGGCGTGACCCGCTGACCCTGTTCTGGACGGCCAGCGGCATGGAGCTGGAATTTACCGGCAGTGAGCTGTGGGTGGATCTTTTCGCCGATTATGAAGTGGTAGAGCCGTGGGTCAGCGTGGAGCTGAACGGCGCATGGGTGGCACGGTTTGCCGTGAACCCCGGCAAAAGCCGGGTCTGTCTTTTCCGGGGCATGACACCGGGCAAGGCAAAGCACGTCCGGCTGCTAAAGGATGTGCAGGCCATGCACGATGACCCGGCGCATCTGTTGCAGATCACCGGGCTGGAATATGCAGGCGGCGAATTTCTGCCCCTGCCGGAGCCGCAGTATCGGCTGGAGTTTGTGGGCGACAGCATCACCAGCGGTGAGGGTGCCATCGGGGCCAAGCCGGAGGAGGACTGGGTGGGAGCCTTTTTCTCTGCGGAGAACCACTACGGCCGCCTGACCGCCGATGCACTGGGAGCCGAATACCGCTGCATCTCGCAAAGTGGCTGGGGCATCGTGACCGGCTGGGACAACGATGTGCGCCATGTGATGCCGCCCTACTATACGCAGGTGTGCGGTGTAGCGATGGGGCAGCGCAATGCTGCCCTTGGCGCACAGCAGGAAAACGATTTTGCTGCATGGAAACCGGATGCTGTCATCGTCAACCTGGGCACCAACGACACGGGCGCATTTGATAACCCGCCGTGGCAAGACCCTGCCACTGGCAAGACCCACCAGCTGCGGCGGCTCTCCAATGGAGACTTCCACCCTGCGGACGCCCAAAAAGTGGCAGATGGTGTACAGCATTTTCTGACCCTGCTCCGGGCAAAGAACCCCGGGGCAAAGCTGGTGTGGTGCATCGGGATGCTGGGCAGCGAGCTGCTGCCGGTATTGCGGCAGGGCATGGAGCAGTACAAGGCCATTACCGGAGACAGCTCTGTCTATCTGCTGGAGCTGCCCAACACCACGCCGGAAACCGTGGGTGCCCGGCAGCACCCCGGCGCAGAGAACCACCGGCAGGCGGCAAACGTCCTGACCGCCTTTCTGAGAACGATCCTGTAAAAAAATGAAAACGGGATGCCGGAGCGTTCGCAGACGCTCCGGCATCCCCAATATCATCTATATTTTCCGCTAAAGGGGCTGATGCACAAACCTTCGTGCATCAGCCCCTTTTTATCAGGTAGATTCTCTTCTTACAAAGCCGCCGGGCACGATGACGGTGGGAGCAATGGCAGGCTTATGCGCCATTTTGCGGCGCAGTTGCGCCACCACCGTTTTTGCCATGCCGTCCAAGTCCACCCGGTAGCTGGTGAGCTGGGGGCTGCAAAGAGTGGAATAGCGGTAGTCGTCGTAGCCGGTCACTGCCACATCCTGCGGCACCCGGTAGCCGTTGCGCTTGAGGATCTCCACCAGATTATAGGCCACCGCATCGCAGTTGCAGACAAAGGCGTCCGGCATTTCATGAGGCAGAGAGAACGGCACGAACTTACCCTGATCGTCCCGGTCCTCCAGCCGCCAGTCATCCCGGATGGGCAGACCGGCACGGAGCATCGCCTTTACGTAGCCCAGATACCGGTCCATGATGGAACTGGTGGACAGCACGCTGCCAACAAAGCCGATGTTCCGCCGCCCGGTGGAGATAAGGTGCTCGGTCATCGTGTAGCTGCCGCTGGTGTTGTCGCTGAGCACGCAGTCGGCGGCAATGGCATCGTCGTAGAAGTCCAGCAGCATAAAGGGCACGCCGGTCTGCACCGCCGTAGCAAGGTAGCGGCGGCTGATCCCGCCCATAAAAATCAGGCCGTCCACTTTCCGGTTTACAAGGAAGGTGGGCATATTGCAGCTTTTTTCTGCCTGCGGCAGAACGATCTCCATCAGAACCGAGATGTCCTGCTCGGCGGCAGCTTTCAACACGGAACGGTACAGATTGGAATAAAAGGCATTCTCGTTGAAAAAGCGGTCTGCCACCAGAATGCCGATGCTCTCGCCGCCGGGGTGGGCGTTGGTCCGGGCGGGGGGCTGGTAGCCCATCTCCTCCGCGGTGGCAACAATCTTGGCACGCATCTCGGCGCTTACGCCTTCCTTCCCTGCCAAACCCTTGGAAACGGAAACGGTGCTGATGCCCAGCCGCTGTGCAATGTCCGCCATGCGTACTGCTTTTGCCATGTTCCTGACCAGCTTTCTTCTTGATTTGGTTATGAGGTAAATAAAATTCCGATTAACTTTATAATTAGCATAACAGTTTTCGGTAGTTTCGTCAACAAAAACCTTGAAAACCTTTAAGCCAACCACCATTTAGGCTAATTTTCTCTATTTTTGTTAGCTAACAAAACATTTTAAGTTCAATTTTCGTGTTGTATCCCGGATTTGCGGGTCAGTTTTCACAAGAAAATCGCCGAATTGCCACCAAAACACCGAATCTTTTTGGTGACATTGACAGTGCATCGTGAAAAGACTATACTTAAATCACAAAAAGCGAAAGAAAACAGTTAGCTAAACCAAGTTAACAAAAGCTTTCGCAAACTAGAAAAAGGTTCCACATTAAAGAAGGAGGATATCCCTATGCGTAAGATCAATCGCCGTAACTTCCTGAAGGTCACTGGTGTGTTGGCCGCAGCCTCTGCTCTGGCCGCCTGCGGCGGCAGCAGCACTTCTACCGCCGGCTCCACCGGCAGCACCGCCGGTTCCGCTGCCAGCGCAGACGGTGCAAAGGCTTACAACGAGCTGACCGTCGGCACCGACAACACCGACCTGAAGGCCGATCTGAAGTTCATCAGCCACCGCACCGACCTCATCGAGGACGGCACCTTTGACGGCTACGTTGCCGCATTCCAGAAGCTGTATCCCAACATCACCATCAAGTACGAGGGCATCACCGACTATGCCACCGACATGACCACCCGTCTGACTTCCAACGACTGGGGTGATCTGTGCATGATCCCCACCAACATCCCCCTGACCGAGTTGGGCGACTACTTTGAGCCTCTGTGCGCACTGAGCGACATTGAGAACGATTACAACTTCGCTTCCAACCGCGCTTATAACGGCAGCGTGTACGGCATCCCCTCCACCGGCAATGCACAGGGCATCATCTACAACAAGAAGGTTTTTGAGGCTGCCGGCATCACCACCCTGCCCAAGACCCCGGACGAGTTCCTGGATGACCTGCAGAAGATCAAGGACTATGATCCTTCCATCGATCCCCTGTACACCAACTACGCCGCCGGCTGGACCATGACCGCATGGGATGCTTACACCAGCGGCGGCGCAACCGGCGACCCGAACTGGATGAACATTACCATGCCCCAGACCAAGGATCCGTTCCAGAAGGGCATTCTGGGTGCGGACGATATGGGTCCCTACGCTGTGTACTACATCCTGTACGAAGCAGTGAAGCGCGGCCTGACCGAGGCCGACCCCACCACCACCGACTGGGAGGGCTCCAAGCCCCGCATCAATAACGGCCAGATCGGTGCCATGGTTCTGGGCAGCTGGGCCATCGTGCAGATGCAGGCCGCCGGTGACCACGCCGACGACATTGGCTATATGCCGTTCCCCATCACCGTCAAGGGTACCCAGTACGCCAGCGCAGGTGCAGACTACTGCTACGGTGTGAACAAGAACACCACCGATGACAAAAAGCTGGCTGCCATGCTCTACATCAAGTGGCTGACCGAAAGCTCCAACTTTGCTTATGATCAGGGCGGTGTGCCGGTGCTGAAGAGCCAGGAATACCCCGATACCCTGAAGGCATTCGACGGCATCGACCTGGTCGAGGATGCTCCCGCCCCCGCAGAGCTGGCAGACCTTGCTACCGAGGTGCAGCAGGAGGCTGAGCTGATGCTGAATGCCGACCAGACCCACGTCATGCGTGTGGTGGAGGCTGGCATCAACGGCGACGAGACTCTGGACGACATCGTAGCCGACTGGAACGCTGCATGGGACAAGGCCGTGGATGCCTGCGCACCGCAGTAAGCGATCTATCGTAAGAAATCAGCAGGGCGGGCCCGTGTCCGCCCTGCTTTTGGTGAAAGGAGGTCTTTTACATGGCATCTTCCGCAACCGTATCCGCGCCTAAAAAGCGCAAGAGCTTCAGCGAATACTTTCACAGTATGCGCGGCCAGCAGCTCATCGTCACGCTGGTGTTCCTGTTCGTTCCGCTGGTGCTGCTGTTCATGTTCACCTATCTGCCCTTCTTCAAAATGGTGGAGTTCAGCTTCTTCAAAATGAAGTACATCGGCAGACGCACCTTTGTGGGTCTGCAGAACTACATCTCGGTCTTTACCCGCAAAGACTGCTTCCACGCTTTGAGCCTGAGCCTTTACTACATGGTAGGTTCGGTGGTGCAGATGGCGCTGGCACTGCTGTTTGCCACCATTCTGAGCTTCAAGTGCAAGGGCAGCAAGTTCTTCCGGGGTGCGCTGTACTTTCCCTGCCTCATCTGCGGCATCTCGGTGGGCTTCATCTTCAAGTTCTTCTTCACCCACGGCTTTGTGCTGGATACCCTGCTGAGCTGGGTGGGCTTCAACGTGGATAAGCTACCCTTCTGGCTCCGGGATGAGTCCATCAACAACGTCGTGCTGGTGGCCTGCTCTATCTGGAAATACATCGGTCAGAACATCGTCATGTTCATCGGTGCTATCGCTTCCGTGGACCCCGTTCTGTACGAGGCTGCTGAGATCGACGGTGCCAACGCATGGCACCGCTTCAAGGACATCATCCTGCCCTCCATCAGCACCATCGTGGTGCTGAACCTCATCATCTCGGTGTCCGGCGCACTGTCCGCCTTCGAGATGCCCTATGTTGTCACCGGCGGCGGCTTCAACACCTCCACCTACTTCGTGGTCATGGACAAGATCGCCCATACCGACCAGAAGGTGGGTCTTGCATCCGCCATGGCTGTGGTTCTGCTGCTGCTCATCGTGATCGTCACCTACGCCCAGAAGGCTGTGGAAAAATGGCTGGAAAACCGCAGCAGCGGCGTAACCAAGTGAAAGTGAGGCAGAACGTATGAACGCAATCAAAATGAAGCGCATCCTCATCAATATCTGCAAGTATGTGCTGCTGATCTTTGCCGCTTTCGTGGCACTGGTGCCCATCGTGTCCTGTATCTTCACCGCCTTTAAGACGGAGCAAGAGTATGCCAGCACCAACGTCATCACCCTGCCCAAGAGCTTTTTGAACTTCGATAACTTCATCATCGCATGGAACAAGGCCAACATGGGCAAGGCGTTCCTCAACAGCTTTATTATCCTGATCTGCGTGCTGGCAGGCAGCATTATGATCAGCGCCATGCTGGCTTATGTGCTGAACCGGTTCAAGTTCCCCGGCAACAAGCTGATCCGCAACCTGTTCACCATTGCAACCCTGATCCCCGGCATCGCCTCCCAGGTCACGGTGTACCAGATCATGACGGCTCTGCATCTGGTAAACTCCATGCCCGGCTACATCATCCTGATGATGGGTACGGACGTTATCACCATCTATATCTTTTTGCAGTTCTTCGAGAACCTTTCCTCCACGCTGGACGAAAGCGCCATTCTGGATGGCTGCACCTACTTTGGTGTGTTCTTCAAGATCCTGCTGCCCCTGCTGAAGCCCGCCATCGTCACCAGCGCCATCCTGAAGGGTGTGTCCACCTACAACGAATACTATATGGCAAACCTGTATCTGCAGGATAAGACCAAGTATCAGGTGGTTGCTACCTCGCTGTATGTGTTCTCCGGCCCCATGGGCAACCAGTACAACTACATCTGCGCCGGTGTCATCATCACCATCATCCCCGCCCTTATCGTGTTCCTGCTGTGTCAGGATCAGATCTACAGCGGCATGGCTGCCGGTGCTGTGAAGGGCTAAAATTGCGACCGCCGCCTGCGGCGGAAACAGGGAGCAATTTTTGGCGCCGCGGTCAGCAGGACACGAGGCCCGCACAAGGGCCGAAGTGGACGCTGGGCACCGCAAGAGGAAAGCCGTTTTCGGCCAGTATAACCTTTTCAAGACATCCACATTTTTCCTTCATCATCTGCTGCTTCTCCCGGTTTCTGTGCAGGAGCCGGGAGAATACAGCAGAAGGAAAACAAACAATCTTCTATTACAGGAGTTTATCTTATGAGCAACGTAAAAATGTTCTGCGATGCACTGCCCAACATCCCCTGGCAGGAAAAGCCTGCCGATGTTACCGCCCCTGTGTGGCGATACAACGAGAACCCCATCATCGACCGCAACCCTGTGGAAGGGGTGGCACGCATCTTTAACAGTGCCGTGGTGCCCTACGAGGGCAAGTTCATCGGCGTGTTCCGTGGCGAGCAGATCGATGGCATCCCCTACATCTATCTGGGACGCAGCGAGGACGGCATCCACTGGAACTTTGACAAGGACAAGATCCCCTTCGTCAACGAAAAGGGCGAGCCGTTTATGCCGGTGTACGCCTACGATCCCCGTCTTGTGAAGGTGGAGGACACCTACTACATCATCTGGTGTCAGGACTTCTACGGTGCGTCCATCGGCATCGCCAAGACCACCGACTTCAAGACCTTTGTCCGCATCGAGAACCCCTTCATTCCCTTCAACCGCAACGCCGTGCTGTTCCCCCGGAAGATCAACGGCATGTATACCCTGCTGAGCCGCCCGTCTGACAGCGGCCACACCCCCTTTGGTGACATCTTCCTGAGCCAGAGCCCGGATATGGAGTTCTGGGGTCGTCACCGCCATGTGATGAGCAAGGGCTCCAACTGGTGGGAGAGCGTGAAGATCGGCGGCGGCGCTGCCCCCATTGAGACCAGCGAGGGCTGGCTGCTGTTCTACCACGGCGTTACCGGCACCTGCAATGGCTTCGTCTACTCCATCGGCGGTGCCATTCTGGATAAGGACGAACCCAGCAAGGTACTGTACCGCTGCGGCAACTTCCTGCTGACCCCGGAAAAGTGGTATGAGGAGCGCGGCTTCGTGCCCAACGTCTGCTTCCCCTGCGCCACCCTGCAGGATGCCGACACCGGCCGCATCGCTCTGTACTATGGCTGCGCCGACAGCTATGTCGGTCTGGCCTTCACCACCGTGGACGAGGTGGTGGATTACATCAAGACTCACGATAACGCAGGCCCCACCGATCACGAGGTGGGCATCCGCTAAGCGTCAAGCGCAACCCTCTCTGTCAATGCTTCGCATCGCCATCTCTGCAAAAAGAGATTTTACGTCCCCTACCGGGCGCTGGCACGGCGCAAGCCGTGACCGAGAGGGTTTTACTTTGTACAGAAAGGAAGTTCTGTATTATGTCTTCCATCAAACAGGCAGCAGAAGAAATGCTGCTGCAAACCATCATTCCCTTCTGGAAAGGGCTGCGGGACGAGGAAAACGGCGGCTTTTACGGCTACATGGATTTTGACCTGAAGCTGGATAAAAAAGCCGAAAAGGGCTGCATCCTGAACAGCCGCATTCTGTGGTTCTTCTCCGAGGCTGCCATGCTGACCGGCCGGGCAGACCTTGCCGAGGATGCCCGCCACGCCTACCAGTTCTTCCTGAAAAACTGCTACGACGAGGCAAACGGCGGCGTGTACTGGAGCTGCGATTACACCGGCAAGCCGCAGGACACCACCAAGCACACCTACAATCAGGGCTTTGCCATCTATGCCCTTTCCGCTTACTACCGGCTGACCAAAGACCCCGTTGCGCTGACCTACGCAAAAAAGATCTTTCATCTCATCGAGCAGCACTGCACCGACAGCGAGGGCTATCTGGAGGCCTTTACCATCGACTGGAAGCCGGAGAGCAACGAAAAGCTCTCGGAAAACGGTGTCATGGCGGCAAAGACCATGAACACCCTGCTCCATGTGTTCGAGGGTTACGCCGGGCTTTATCAGGCAAGCCGTGACCCGGAGGTGGAAAAGGCTCTGCGCTGCATCCTTGATATCTACGAGCACAAGATTTACAGCCCGGAGCTGCACCGGCAGCTGGTGTTCTTTGACCAGCACTACAACTCCATCATCGATTTGTACAGCTACGGCCACGATATCGAGTCCAGCTGGCTCATCGACTGGGGCTGCGATTTACTGGGAGATGCAGCGCTTTCCAAGCGCATCCACGCCATCAACTCCGACCTTGCCGCCCACATCTACAAAGAAGCTTACATTGACCACTCGGTGGTCAATGAGTGCGAGCGCGGCAAAGTGAACACCACCCGTGTGTGGTGGGTGCAGGCCGAGTCCGTACTGGGCTTCGTGAACGAATACAACAAGAGCGGCGATGCAAAATACCGTGATGCCGCCGCCGATATTTACCACTACATCTGCAACGTGATGGTGGACAAACGCCCCGGCAGTGAATGGTTCTGGGAGGTGGACGCAGACGGAAAACCGTCCAGCCGCAAACCCATCCTTGAGCCGTGGAAGTGCCCCTACCACAACGGCAGAATGTGCATGGAACTGATAAGGAGGAACCCCGATGTCACAGTCTAAACTCCACCCCGAATACCTGCGCCAGAAGGCTTTGCAGGATGCCTACCTGGCCCGCAAAAACAAAAAGACCGATTTCTACAACGGCATCTACGACCGGTGGGAAAACCCGGTGCTGACCCGCGAATCCATCCCGCTGAGCTGGCGGTTCGACCTGAACCCGGAGACGAACCCCCACTTTATGGAGCGTCTGGGCGTGAACGCCGTGTTCAACTCCGGTGCCATCAAGCTGAACGGCAAGTATTACCTTGTGGCACGCATTGAGGGCAACGACCGCAAGAGTTTCTTTGGCGTGGCAGAAAGTGACAGCCCGGTGGAGGGCTTCCACTTCTGGGAAAAGCCCATCCTGCTGCCGGACACCTGCCCGGAGGAGACCAACGTCTACGATATGCGCCTGACCCAGCACGAGGACGGCTGGATCTACGGCGTGTTCTGCTCCGAGAGCAAGGACAACAGCGTGAATGACCTGTCCGCTGCCGTGGCTGCTGCGGGCATCGTCCGCACCAAAGACCTCAAGACTTGGGAGCGTCTGCCGAACCTTGTCACCAAGCGCAGCCCCCAGCAGCGCAATGTGGATCTGCTGCCGGAGTTTGTCAACGGCAAGTACGCCTTCTACACCCGCCCCATGGATGACTTCATCGACACCGGTTCCGGCGGCGGCGTAGGCTTTGGTCTGTGCGAGGACATCACTCACGCCGTCATTGACGAGGAGATCATCACCAGCCCCCGCCGCTACCACACCATCACCGAGGCAAAGAACGGCGAGGGTGCCACCCCCATCAAGACCGAAAAGGGCTGGCTGCACATTGCCCACGGCGTGCGGAATACCGCCGCCGGGCTGCGGTACGTTATTTATGTATTCGTCACCGCACTGGACGACCCCAGCAAGGTGATTGCAGAGCCCTCCGGCTTCCTGATCGCTCCCCGGGATTGGGAGCGTGTGGGCGATGTCTCCAACGTGGTGTTCACCAACGGTGCCATTGCCGATGAGGACGGCAGCGTGTATATTTATTATGCAGCCAGCGATACCCGTCTCCATGTAGCTTCTACCACCATCGACAAACTGCTGGACTTCGCCTTCAACACCCCCGCCGACCCGCTGCGCAGTGTGGACTGCGTAAAGCAGCGGTGCGCCCTCATCGACAAAAATCTGGAGTACCTCAAGAGCATCGGCGAGTAAACCGCCCCTCTGAGACCTCCACCCGAAAGGAAACGCCATGAAAAAGACCAACATCGACAGCCCCTTCTACCGCACTATGGGGAAGATCGGCGATCTGCTTTTTGCCAACCTTCTGTGGCTGGTGTGCTGTTTGCCCATCGTCACCGCCGGAGCCTCCACCCTGGGGCTGTTCACGGTGGTGAACAAGATGGCGGCAAAGGAGGACTACACCGTCCATACCGACTTTTTCAAGGCGTTCAAGCGGGATTTTAAGCAATCCACCGCCCTGTGGCTGGTGCTTTTGCTGGCAGGCTTTGCCGCCCTCACCGGGCTGCGCACCGCCACCGCACAGGACACCCCCAGCACCGGCATTCTGGCGGCAGCGTCCTTTCTGCTGCTGGTGCTGGCGGGCTGCTGCGGCAGCTGGGGCTTTGCTTTGCTGGCACGGTTCACCTATCCCGGCGTTCTGCCGGTGCTGACGGACAGCGGCCGCATGACCCTTGCAAACCTGCTGCCCACTGTGGGGAATCTTGCCTTTCTGGCGTGGTTTCCTCTGCTGGCAAAAGCCGCCCCTGCGTGGTTCGTCTATCTGCTGCCCCTGTGGCTGCTCATCGGCGGCGCAGGTTCTGCCCTTGGCATGGCAAGCCTGATGCGCCCCGCCTTTGCTCAGCTGGAAAAAGCCGGGCGCAAGGAAGAGGAACCGGAAGAAGAACCTGACACGGAGGACAGCGTGCAATGATCGTCTGCACCGAAACTGTCTTTACCCTGCATACCACCCACACCAGCTACCAGCTGGCAGTTGCCCCCAATGGCATGGTGCTGCACACTTATTACGGCACCCGTCTGCCGGAGGATGTGCCCAGCCTTGCGGATGCCCGGATGCCCCACAGCGACCCCGGCTGCTGGCCGGACCTGCTGCCGCAGGAGCTTTCCGGCTGCGGCACCGCTGATAATCGCACTCCCGCCGTCATTCCGGAATACGCTGACGGCACCGAAGCAGCCGCCTTTGTGTTTGACCACGCTGTGGTCACCCCCGGCAAGCCGCAGCTGCCCGGCCTGCCCATGTTCCGCACCGGGGAGGGTGTAGAAACATTATCGGTCTTTCTGAAGGACGCAGGCGGGCTGGTAGTGGAGCTGCGGTACAGCGTGTACGAGGCGGAGGATCTCATCACCCGTACCGCCGTGTACACCAATGCGGGCACCCAGCCGCTGACATTGCACAAGGCCGCTTCCCTTTCCGTAGACTTTGCGCCGGATGCGCTGGAACTTATCACCCTCAACGGCACATGGGCGGCGGAGCGCACCCCGGAACGTGCGGCGCTGCGCTGCGGCATCCAGAGCATTGGCAGTATGCGGGGCATCCCCGGCCACGCCCACAACCCGGCGGTGGCGCTGTGCCATGCCGACACCACCGAAACCACCGGCGATGCATGGGGATTTGCCTTTGTGTACAGCGGCAACTACCTCATTGAGGCCGAGCGTTGCGACGCCGGTGAGCGTCTGGTCATGGGCATCCACCCCTACCACTTCCACTGGACGCTTGCCCCCGGTGAGAGCTTCACCGCCCCGGAAGCTGCCATGGTCTACTCCGATAAAGGTCTGGGTGAGATGAGCCGCCGGTTCCACACCGCCATCCGCACTCGGCTGCTGCCGCCCCGCTGGCAGGATATGGCTGCACCCCGCCCGGTGCTCATCAACAGCTGGGAGGCCTGCTACTTCGATTTTGACGAGGAGAAGCTGCTGGAACTGGCGCAGGCTTCCAAAAAGGCAGCCATCGACCTGTTTGTGCTGGACGATGGCTGGTTCAAGGGGCGCAACGATCCTTCTTCCAGTTTGGGCGACTGGGCAGCGGACACCCGCAAACTGCCGCAGGGTCTGCCCGGCCTGTGCAAAAAGATCAATCTGCTGGGGCTGGACATGGGGCTTTGGGTGGAACCGGAGGCCATCAGCCCGGACAGTGACCTCTACCGTGCCCACCCAGACTGGGCGTTCGGCATTCCCGGCCGGGAGCCTTTGGAGATCCGGCAGCAGTACACGCTGGATTTCAGCCGCCCGGAGGTGGTAGAGGGCATCTGGCAGCAGCTGGATGCCCTCTTGCAAAGCTGCCCGCTGAAATACCTCAAGTGGGACATGAACCGCAGTCTGGCACAGGTGTACAGTGCCGCTCTGCCTGCCAAGCGGCAGGGCGAGGTGTACCACCGGTATGTGCTGGGGGTGTACGAATTGCAGCGCCGTCTGACCGAGAAATACCCCCACTTGCTGCTGGAAAACTGTGCAGGCGGCGGGGCACGGTTCGACTGCGGAATGCTCTATTACAGCCCCCAGATCTGGTGCAGCGACAACACCGATGCCCGGAGCCGCCTAGTCATCCAGTATGGCACCAGCCTGTTCTACCCCGGCTGTGTGATGGGCGCACACTTTTCCACCGTGCCCAACCACTGCACCGGCCACATCTCCACGGTGGAAGCACGGATGGCGGCAGCACTTACTGGCACCTTCGGCTTTGAGCTGGATCTGACCAAGTACACGGAGGAAGAGCTTGCGCAGCTGCGTTCCTTTGTGGCATGGTATCGCGCCCACGGTGCCCTGCTGCGGGGCGGGGAGCTGCACCGGCTGGTAAACCCGGACGCAAGCGGTCTGGGTGCTGCGTGGATGCTTTCCGCCAAGGACGGCAGCGAGGCGGCGGTGTTCGCCGTGGGAGATGCTCTGACCGGCAGCCACGGCACTTCCAGCCTGAACGCCCGCCCCCGGCTGGTGCTGGCAGGGCTGGACCCGGCGGCGCAGTACCGGGACGAAGAAAACAACACTTACGCAGGGGCACAGCTGCTGACCACCGGCTTGGAACTGCCCGGCGGCTACGGCCAGATGCCCGCAAAGATATGGTATTTGAAGAAAGTGTGATCCTATGGAAGAAAAAGTAAAACAGCAGTATGACCGCTGGCTTTCCCAGCCCGGGATGCCTGCCGACCTTGCCGATGAACTGAACAGCATTGCAGGCGACGAGGATGCCATCACCGACCGCTTTTACCGGGAGCTGGAATTCGGCACCGGCGGTCTGCGGGGTGTCATCGGCGCAGGCACCAACCGGATGAACGTCTACAACATCCGCAAGGCAACCCAGGGGCTTGCCAACTACCTGAACGCCTCCGACCTGCCCAAAAAGGTGGCCATCGGCTACGACAGCCGCATCAAGAGCGATGTGTTCGCAAAAGAAACGGCGGCGGTTCTGGCTGCTAACGGCATCAAGGCGTACATCTACCCCCGTCTGGAGCCCACCCCGGCGCTGAGCTGGGCGGTGCGGTACTACGGCTGCGGCGCAGGCGTGTGCGTCACCGCCAGCCACAACCCCGCCAAGTACAACGGCTACAAGGTCTACGGCGCAGACGGCTGCCAGATCACCCTTGAGGTGGCAGCAAAGATCCTTGCCGCCATTGAAGCAGTAGACTGCTTTGCCGTACAGCCTGCGGACTTTGACGCAGCCCTTGCCGAGGGCAAGATCGAATACAGCAGCGAGAAATGTCTGGACGACTTTGTGGATGCCGTCTACGCCCAGCGTGTGGGCGATGGGGCTGGCACCGCCGACCTGAAGCTGGTGTACACTCCGCTGAACGGCTCCGGTCTGGAATGCGTGAAAAAGCTGCTGGCAAAGCTGGGCGTCACCCATGTGACCGTGGTGCCGGAGCAGGAAAAGCCGGACGGCAACTTCCCCACCTGCCCCTACCCGAACCCGGAGATCCGGGAAGCCATGCAGAAGGGTCTGGAGCTGTGCGACAAAGTGCACCCGGACCTTTTGCTGGGCACCGACCCGGATTGTGACCGCTGCGGCACCGCCGTGCCCGACGGCAAGGGCGGCTACCGGCTCATCACCGGCAACGAGATGGGCATCATTCTGCTGGACTACATCTGCCGCACCCGGAAGGCGCTGGGCACCATGCCGGAGCATCCGGTGGCTGTGACCACCATCGTCTCCACCGATATGGCCACCCCGGTGGCGGCAAAGTACGGCGTGGAGCTGCGCCGCACCCTGACCGGCTTCAAGTTCATCGGCGAGCAGATCGGTCTGCTGGAAGCCGCAGGTGAAGCCGACCGCTACATCTTTGGCTTTGAGGAGAGCTACGGCTACCTGTCCGGTGCCCACGTCCGGGACAAGGACGCCGTCAACGCCACCCTGCTGGTGTGCGAAGCCGCTGCATGGTACGCAAAGCAGGGCATGACCCTGCTGGATGCCATCAACAAGCTGTACGCCGAGTTTGGCTGCTACCGCAATGCCCTGCACAGCTTCGCTTTTGAGGGCGAAAGCGGAATGCACACCATGGACGCCATCATGAAGCAGCTGCGGCAGACCCCGCCCACCGCCATCGGCGGCATGGCCGTGGAAAGCATGGTGGACTACAACACCGCCGGCACCGGACTGCCCAAGGCAAACGTGCTGGAGTTCCGTCTGGCAGGCGGTGCCAAGCTGATGGTGCGCCCCTCCGGCACCGAGCCGAAGATCAAGGTGTATCTCTCTGCCGTTGCCCCCACCGAAGAAGCAGCCGATGCCATCAATGACACCCTTGGCAAAGCTGCCGCTGCCCTGTTGAAAGCATAATCCCTTGCAAACTGGCTGCCTTGTTCCTGCCGAAAAATGGACGGGGCAGCTTTTTTGTACCCTTTTTTTGCACCCTTTTTTCGGAAAAATCGCCCTTTTGTATTTAATTTCAGGCATATCGGAGGTATATAAAATGAAAACGATTCAACTTACTCCCAGCTGCAAAGACTACCTCTGGGGCGGCGAAAAGCTGCGCACCGAGTACGGCATCCAGAGCGAATTACACCCCCTGAGCGAGGCGTGGATGCTGTCCTGCCACCCGGACGGCCCCAGCTACCTGCCGGACGGCTCCACCTTCCAGCAGTACATCAACGCCCACCCCGGCTGCCTTGGCACCCACTGCGAAAAGTTCAGTGAGTTCCCCGTACTTGCCAAGCTCATTGATGCCAAAAAGGACCTGTCCATTCAGGTACACCCCTCTAATGAATACGCTTTGGAACACGAGCACCAGTACGGCAAGACCGAGATGTGGTATGTGCTGGAAGCAGAGCCGGGTGCCTCCCTCTACTACGGCTTCACCCATGAGATCAGCAAGGAGGAGTTTGAACGCCGCATTCAGGATAACACCCTGACCGACGTGCTGAACGCCGTGCCGGTGCACAAGGGGGACTGCTTCTTCATCCCCTCCGGCACGCTGCACGCCATCCGCAAGGGCATCGTGGTGGCAGAGATCCAGCAGAACTCCAACGTCACCTACCGCATCTACGACTACGGCCGTCTGGGCGCAGATGGCAAGCCCCGGCAGCTGCACATCCCGCAGGCGCTGGATGTTACCCTCCGGGAGCCGCCGAAAGCGCAGGACTTCCACGGCCATCTGGCGCAGTGTGATTACTTCACGGTGGATGCCGTAGAGGGTGGCTTTGAGGATGTCTGCGACGAGACCTCCTTCACCTCCCTGCTGGTGCTGGAAGGCAAGGGCACCCTGACCGAGACCGCCACCGGCGAGAGCCTGCCCATCCGCAAGGGGCAGAGCCTGTTCCTGCCCGCTGGCACCGGGGCCTACGCCGTAACCGGCACAGACCTCAAGTGCCTGCGTACCCGGGTGTAAATAAAGCATGAAAAATTCCCGGGCAGTCTGCCGCTGCCCGGGAATTTGTGCTATGATAGATGCAGAAAAACAGACGAAACGAGGACACAGCCATGGCATCCTACCGCTACGAACGGGATATCAAACCCGAAGACCTGATCCAAGAAACGCCCTCTCCCCTGACCCCGGCGCAGCAGCGTGCCAACTGGTGGCACTACCACTGGTATTATGTGGTGCTGATCGCTGCTGCCCTGCTGGCGGTGGGGTATTTTGTCTGGAACCGGGTCACCGAGGTGCGGCCGGACTACACCGTGGCAGTGGTGAGCCGCACCGACCCGGACACTGCCTTTCTCAGCCAGCTGGAGACCCAGCTGGAAGCCCTTGCCGGGGACGTGAACGGCGATGGCAAGGTGAAGGTCACGGTAAAGGGCATCTGGCTGGCACTGGACTTTGAAACGCAGGATGCCGCCCTGCAGCAGCTAATGCAGTCCAGCGAGGATAAGCTGAACTCTGATTTTTATCTGTGCGAAAGCACCCTGTTTATCGTGGACGACCCCACCGCCATGGAGCAGCGGTATGGCTGCTTCCAGACGCTGGACGGCACCGACCCGGAGGAAGGAGACGTTCTGTCGGTGGCAGACTTTGCTCTGCCGCTGCAAGACACCGCCCTTGCCAATGATGTGCAGAGCGAAAGCTCTACCCTCTGGTACGCCGCTCGCCGCCTGAACGAGGGCATGAATGCGGATGCCGCTGCCGCTTTGAATGCGCTGTGGGAGAAGCTGGTTTGAGGATTGCGAGAGCATATAGCCTGCATCGGCACGGTGCAGTTCAAGGGTTTGGGTGTTCCCAACAAGCATTTTGCAACGCAAATGGTGTTTGTATAGACAGACACATTGCTTGCAGATGCAGACGTTGTATATACGTCTGCCCTGCTTGCAACAACTATGAAGCCTCTCAATGCGCTTCCCAAATTTGAAAAACATTTTGCGATTGAGACTATCCGTTTTTAAGTTCAACTTGAAGTGGACGGTTATTTTTCTTCTTAGAAAATTTTCGTGTTTGCATCCGCAGCAAGCAGGGCAAGCCGGTACCAACTCGCAATTTTTGAATCAGATTTTACAAATCCGAATTCAAAAACGCTTGTTGGGCTTCTCCCAAACCCGACATTCAGCACAAAATTGCGCTGACCGTGCATCTTATCCTCTAAAGGCATTATGACCCACAAGGGGGCCGGTACCGTCCAGCCCTCTCTCTTTTTGCCAAAGTTTTCATCGCCTTTTCTTGCAACCCGCCGAAAGTGGCGTATTTTCAAATCTTTTTGTTGACACAGCTCGATTTTTGTGGTAGTCTATTCCAACAATTTAATATAACATATTTACTTAGAGTTCCAGCTCGGCTCCCG
>OLSB01001259.1_pt1 | contig 25419 bp, 29 predicted proteins | sample 1672071 | NCBI WGS metagenome assembly OLSB01 (sample SAMEA3136642, study PRJEB25190) | human gut metagenome | biome: human gut; feature: human-associated habitat; material: faeces | place: Austria | collected 2013 | reverse complement strand
TGCTTGATGCGGCAGCCCGAAAGGAACCGTACAATAACAATGAAGTGAGGTTCAAAGCCGACGCTAAAGAAGTCTTTTATAGTATACAACACCTTTTGTATGTTTGGATTTGTCACCTAAATCATATCATAAAGGTTGAAAACTTTCTACTTATTTTTCCGTTAGTAATTTTACGCTTAGGCACTTTTTCAGCGTTTTGCACTATGAAATTTCATTGTAATGTAAATATATTTCCATTTTTCCGCATTTAAGAAAAACGAAAAAATTCACAAACATTTTCATAGTGCAAAACGCCGAAATTGCTGAAATCACCTAAAAAGCATTGATAAAAACAGAAAAATGTGATAAACTATGTTCACAAGGAAGTATTATAGAAAGGATTTGGCAAGTATGAAGCGACGGCGTAAAATCAATACATACATTTACTCGCGGTATAGGCGTAGATTTGCCTTTTTCCGTTATTCGTTCGCGGGTATTTATTAAGGTGTGTTCGTTTTCAAAGTATTTTGAAATCGGGCTCACCTTTTTTCGTTCTTACGCCGAAAATACAATAGGTGACTACATACCCGAAAGGAGCGTGCAGCCTATGAACGAAAATAGCGCCGGATCTTCGCACTCCGGCATAGGCAGACGCTGCAATATCCGAACCCGCTCAAAACGCTGAAAAATCAGCCTTTTCTTCGTTGTCAGTCTTGACATACGTCAGTATTTGCGAGTATTTTGACGCAGTAATACGGAAAATTCACCTAAAAAAACGGGTTTAGATATCGTAACGTCTGCCTAAACAGAAAGCTGCGGAACAACGTTAAATCACGAAAAAAAGGAGGTAATTATTTATGAAACGCAAAACAAACAAAACGGTTTCGATTTTGCTGTGTGTCGCAATACTGCTTTCACTTGTGACGATGACGGCGTTTGCGGTCGATTCAAAGGGTGTAAAGATTACGGAAGATTCAAAAACAGAGAAAGCTGCGGAAGATTCAAAAGCCGAAAAAGTTAAGGACGATTCAAATTCGTCGAAGATTACAAAAGATTCGGATTTCGGAAAAATTACGGACGAGGCCAAATTTATCTCTTTGGATGAGGCAAAAGAGATTGCGCTCAAAGACGCAGAGCTTGACAGAAATAAACAAAAAATAACGTTCACCAAAGAGGTGCTGAGCCGTAATCAAGGCAGACCCTGCTACCTGCTGGATTTTTATACCGGAGAAAATCAGTATCACTATGAGATTGACGCAAAGACGGGAGAAATTATCTACGGCAGAAGATATATTCTGCTTGCCGACGCAAAAAAGATTGCCGTTGATGATGCCGAATGCACCGACAGGGTTACCTTTTTGGAGGAAGAATTGGTAGACGGCGGCATTAAAACACCTTATTATCATCTCGTCTTTGCGGACAATAAGACGCAGTGGACTTACCGAATTAATGCGGTGACGGGCGGCATACTCAAGAAGAAGCAAAAGGATATCAGCGTAAAACCCGACATCGAGTGGGAAAATCCGTTCGGTGACGTTAAGAAAAGAGATTGGTTTTACTTTTCGGTGAAATTCGCATATGATTTTGGATTGATGAAGGGTACCACCGAGATGGAGTTTTCGCCTGACTCTTATATGACCAGAGCAATGTTTGTCATGATTATCTATCGTATGGAAAAAGAGCCGCAGGCAGGAGGCACAGTGTTTGTCGATGTTGAAATCGGCGGTTATTACGACAGGGCGGTTGCATGGGCAAATGCAAACGGCATTGTTTCCGGCGTTTCAAAAGACCGTTTTGCGCCTAACGATCCGATTACCCGCGAACAGATGGCAACAATCCTTTACCGCTACGCAGATTTCAAGGGATATGACATAGAATCAAACGGCAATACGGCATACTCGGACAGCAGCTCTATTTCCGGTTATGCGAGGAACGCTGTAAGCTGGGCGGCTGCAAACCTGCTTATGAAAGGCAATGACGACGGCAGCTTTTTGCCGAATGCAAATGCAACAAGAGCGCAGGCGGCGGCTGTATTTGCCCGTATGATTGAAAATCTGGAATAAAAATGACCCGGTTGTAACATAAGGTATATTTTCAACGTATAAACCACTGTTGCAAAACGATGCGCAGGCATTGGCGATACAATGACAATGCTTGCGCATATCCCCTTAGGGCAGCCGCTTCGACTGCCCTTTTTTTGTACCCGAGGCCTTGACTAACTTTGTATGTCTCACAAAAAACAGTTTATTATTTAAAAAAATGATGCAGCTTTACAGATTTCAAAATTGTATATACGGAGGTTGATTTTGTGAAACGGACAATAACTTTAATGCTTGCGGCGTGCTGCCTGCTGCTGACTGCGTGCGATAATTCAAGCATCGGCATAATCGGCGGTTCAGACGGACCGGCACAGGTATATACAAATAAAAGCAATGAAAATAAAGATTATGAACAGTACCTGACAGAACATTATGTCGATGAATCAAAGCTTCTGACACTTGATATAAACTTGGAAAAAAGATTTATATCCGACGATAGAGTTCTTCTTACGGATGACTCGGTTGAAAATGAGTGGGAGCTGGTGATTTATGAGTTTTATCACAATATGACGTCAGGCTCTTTTGGGAAGATGAAAGCTGTTATCGAAGATGAATCATTACTTGCGGCTATAGAAAACGAAGAAAAAAATTTTAAGGACGGGATTTACTATAGTAAAATTTGCATTGATGATTTAGAGCTTTTGGAAAAAGATGACCTGAAAGATATTTCGGAGAAAAATAAGCGGGAAATTTACGAAAGACTGAATCATTTGGGCATAAGCGAATTTGGCATTGTAGAGGTTGAAACCGAATTAAAGCATAACGAGAAATCGCTGAGTTTAGCTCCGCAAGTCGGTGACGGCGAGGTAACACGGTATTATCTTATCGGTAAAAAGGCTGATAAATATAAGATTTTTGAAGTTTATTGGGAAGGATTTTTAAATGACTGAGGGGTGCGGATAATGAAGAAGATGGTTCTCGGCATTGCGGTAATTCTTTTTGCAATATGCATTGAAATATCCGCCGCAGGGCATTTGGAGTATATCACTTGGGGCATAGGCGCAATAGGGTTGGTAATATCCGTTGTGGGATATGCGGAAAACGGAAAAGGAGACAAGCAATGAAAAAAGCATTATTTATAGTACTTAAAATAATATTAACTGCGGCAACTTTATTTGTAAGCTATTATGCTTTATTTGTAACCGCTATGTTATTGTTTTCGAGCGGTATAAATCACATTATAACATACATAGGTTTAATTGTTGTGCCGTCACTTCTGCTGCCTTTGATATGGCTGAAAAAGAGAAAGAAGTTTTTAATAATTTGGTGTATCTGTGCCGCAGTGTACGGAACCGCTCTCGGAACAAACTTCGGAATAATCAAATATAACAAAAGTATCACTGTTAATACTTCTCCGAACATTGTTATTCCAGCGTATCTGCCGTTTGAGGAAGATTCCAAAATTGTAAAGAGAGACAGCAAAACATTAAAGCTTACCGAAAATCTGCCGAGAATTGACGGGGCTGCTGCGTTGTTTCCCGTATATTCCGCATTTGTGAACGCTGTATATCCGAATACGACAAAGCTGCACGACGGAATATTTGAGTATAACAATACCCCTGACGGCTATCGCCTTTTAGCGGAAAAAGAAACAGATATTTTCATCGGTGTGTATCCGTCCGATGAGCAAAGGGCATACGCAGAAGAAAACCAAACCACCTTTGAATATACGTCTATCGGAACGGAGGCATTTGTTTTCTTTGTTCACAAGGACAACCCTATCACCAATCTTACCACCGAGCAGATAAAAGATATTTATTCCGGCAAGATTACAAATTGGAAGGATGTCGGCGGAAAAAATGAGAAAATTGCCGCATTTCAGCGAAATGAGGGCAGCGGCAGTCAAAGTATGCTGAAACGGTTTATGGGCGATACGCCGATTACGGATGCCCCTACCGAAATGGTGAATGATTTAATGGCGGGCATTATAGAACAGGTGGCGGATTATAAAAGCAAAACAAACTCAATCGGGTTTTCATTCAGATACTATGTTGAAGGAATTATAAAGAATCCTGATATAAAAATGATCTCGATTGACGGCGCTGCACCGACCTCCGAAAATATCAGAAACGGCAGTTATCCCATTCTTACGCCGATTTATGCTGTTACATACAAGGAAAATCAAAACGGCAATGTTGACAAATTACTTGAATGGATTTTATCCGATGAGGGGCAATATATTATAAACGAAACAGGTTATGTGGGAATAAAGAATTAGGAGGACAGTACAATGAAAAAACTTTTATCGCTGATTTTAACAATTACAATTCTTTGCTCCATGGCAATAACTGTATTTGCCGATGATACCGTCAATGATGTGGTGAAAGTAGGTATTAACGCAGAGTTTAAGCCGTTTGAATATTACGAGGGTAACGAGCTGAAAGGCTTTGATGTTGAGCTGATGAATTTAATCGGTGAGAAAATCGGCAAAAAAATTGAATTTGTCAATATGGATTTTGATGCGCTCATTCCGGCTGTTTTAAGCGAAAGAGTTGACTGTGCGATTTCCGCAATTACCGTTACGGAAGATAGAGATAAAGTGATTGATTATTCGAGAGAATATTTGAAAACAACGACAGTAACCTTTGAAAACGGTCAAATAAGCCGCAAGTACGGAGAAGATTATGCGATTGTTTTCCGTGACGGTGTTTCCCAAGCAAAATACAGGTCAAGCGTACCTACGGATTATGAAAAGCTATACATGAATATTGACGATGCTTTAAGCGATTTATCTCAAAACGGAACCGTCGGAAAGCTCATAGAAAAATATGATTTGAACCAACCATTGGACGAAACAAAAGAAAATATTGAATATATGGATGTGCGTGGCTGCGGCACCCCTCCTTCAAAAACCTCGGCAACACCTGTTCCAGCAAGCAAATGGGCAGCAGATAGTATTGAAATTGCAAGAAAAATAAATATTATAAGCGGGAACTATAACTTCCCCGGGGCAATTACCCGTGAAGAATTTTGTGAACTTGTATTCAATTATATTAAAAATTTTCCCGGATCGGCTTTCTCGGTGGGTATAATAAAACCTCATTTTACCGATACGGATAATGAACATATTGAAGTGCTGAATGCATTGGGCATTGTCAAAGGAAAATCCGAAACGGAGTTTGCGCCGAACGATTCGCTTACACGTGAGGAAGCCGCAGCCATTCTCTGTCGTTTGATAAACAAAATATATCCCGGCTGGGATGCGACGGCGCAATACTTTGATTTTGCCGACAGCGGACAAATTTCCGATTGGGCAATGAATGATATTCAAGTCATCTGCAATATGGGTATTATGCAGGGCGTAGGCGATAAAAGATTTGCTCCAAAGGAGTTATATACCACTGAACAGGCTGTTGCAACGCTTGTGAGAGTATATAATAATTTTTCAAAATCAAATGATATATCAAACGCCGAGAATTTGTCTTACAGCCAAATAAAAGATTTGCAAGAGTCTGTAAACAACGGTCATTTTCCGTGGCGGCTCGACTATAAGCAAGTCATTATGAATTTTCTTTCCAACAAGGGTGAAAAAGCCGAAAACGGCGAACTCGTTGCTTTTGCCGGTGACGGAGAAAAATGCAGCGGCAACTATAAAATAGGAAACAGCATTTATACTCTTGAATTGTTTAAGCCTATTGATAAAGGCGAAACAGGTATTTGGATAGTAAAATCGTGTGCCAAAAAAGACGTTATCGGCGGTGTCGATGGGGAAACAGAAATAAGTGTTTCCGACTTGACTTTTGCCGATAAGCTGAACGCACAAATGCCTGCGGATAAAAACTATATGTTTTCTCCGCTGTACGTTAAGATGGCTCTTGCACTTGCCGCTAACGGAGCAGAGGGCGATACAAAGAATGAAATATTAAACACTCTTGGCGTAAAAAATCTTGACGAATTTAACACGCTTTCAAAGGATTTGATAAAAAGGTACTCTCAAACCGATATTTTGAGCCTTAATATTGCAAATTCAATATGGATCAACAAGGACAAAACAACACAGAATTTCAGCAAAAACTTTAAGAATATCGCAACGGAGTATTATAATGCCGATGTTAAGACGGTTGATAATAAAAATGCAGTCGGTGAAATCAATTCTTGGGTGAAGGATAAGACAAAAGGCAAAATTCCGCAGATTATTGATAATGCCGATAACTTTTGGGCAATGCTTATCAATGCAATTTACTTTAAGGGCGCTTGGGAAAATGAGTTCAGCACATCTCTTACAAAACCCGATGAGTTTACTAATGCGGACGGAACAAAAACGCAAACAGACTTTATGAATAAAACAAGCTGGATTCCGTATGCGGAAACAAATTCTGCAAAGATAATTGAATTACCGTATAAAAACAGAGTTGATAAATTCTCGGATAAGCGTACAGATTCCGCGTGTTAAAATACTTAAATTGTTTGGAAAAAATAAACAAAAAAAGAAAAAATAGCAGAAAATTATTGACAAATACTGTAATTAGATGTATAATATTGAAAGAATGAAAAAGATAGGGGAGAGCATTTTGTACAAAATATGTAAATCCACTAAAGAAATTGAAGGTAAGATATATACAGTATTTGGAATTGAGTGTGAGAAAATTCGTATTGATGATGTTTCAAGTGATCGCATCAGAGTTATGCGGCTTGTAGAATTGGCAAATGCTCTTTCGCTGAGTCCCGTACATATCAAGGATGTTGTTATTGATTTTCTGGAATAGTTAAAGCGGATAAATTAATATCCCCGTTGCTTTTCCAGCTGAAAAGCAACGGGGATATTTAATTTATGAAAAATCTTTTTTAATTTTCAGATCCAATCTAACGGCAATTTTTAGTTATCCGAATAAAATTTTGGCATATTTCTTTTGTGCTCGCTGCGCGCATGATATCTGTCGATAATTTCCTTATCGTGCGCCGAAGCTTCGCCGGTTTCCATGTATTTGTCGATTGCGGCATATGTAACACCCATCTCCTGCTCATCCGTCTGTCCCTCAAAAAGACCTGCCGACGGAGCTTTTTCGATTATGGAACGCGGAGCGCCGAGATATTCCAAAAATTCGTAAACTTCTGTTACGGTAAGGTCTGCAATCGGGTTAAAGTCATTGGCACCATCGCCCCATTTTGTGAAATAACCCATGTAGATTTCACTTTTGTTTCCCGTGCCGGCAACAAGGCGGTTTTCCGCAGCGCCGATTGTGTAAAGTGTTGTCATACGCAGGCGCGGAGCAATGTTTGCAAGCGCGGCATCGCTGAGTTCAACTTCGCTTGAAAGCATGTCCACTACAGCCTTACGGCATGGCGTTAAATCAAACTGGCGAAGCTCTATTCCGAAGCTTTCGGCAAGAGCGCGTCCGTCGTCCAAATCTATTCCGAAATTTCTTTTTGAGTGGCACGGCATAAGTATACCCACCGTGTTGTCACAAGCTTTTTTGCACAGTATTCCGACCAGCGCACTGTCCTTTCCGCCGCTGTTACCGAACACAATACCGTCCGCATGGCTTTCCGCCAACAGTCCACGTATAAATGAAACTCTTTTTTCAAGTTCTTTTGCATAGTCTCTCATATTCTCGTCTCCCTTGGTTTTTTCCTAATTTTATCACAAAACCACGGACTTGTCAAACAATATGCGTTCTAAAAAACTTCCGCGCTTCTTCCGCTGAATCGAATTCAATTTTGCTGCTAAATAAATATGTTGCCGCGTCCGATAGCTCCCTGAGGGAGAAAGCGGTAAAATCAAGTGCCGCAAGCGCCTCCTTTGCCTTTTGGTTCATATCGCCGAAACGCAGGTCGCTTATATATTCGCAGCCGGTCTTTATACATAGATTTTCTAAAAGTTCCATTTTGCCACACCTGTTCGGAATTTAAATTTATGCAGACAACATAATCTGTATTATGTGGTGGAATCTATAAGAAATCCCGCAAAATTACGGTTTATTTGACTGCATATTAGCAATAATAAATTGGTTTTTAATCATTTACTTTAACATACATAGATTATATCATTATAAATATTACTTGTCAATACCACATAATACAGATTATGTGGTATTTTTATGTCCGATAAAAATTAGAACTGAAAGCTCAGAATCGGCTTTCAGTTCTAAAATATTTTTCAAAAGTCTTGAAGGTTTTGTACATTTGTAAAGCCCTATCAGTTCTGCGAAGAGTATGTTTCTATAACATCTGCCATAATACTTTTGATTTTGGGGTCATCATTGGCATAGGCGATGTTCTTCAATGTTTCGAGCTTTTGCAAAAGTTCTTCATAAGGTATACGGCACGGCTTTCCGATAAATATTTTGCGGTGCTCCGTTTCCGTAAGTCCCTCTTCCTCCATTAAAAGCTCTTCATACAGCTTCTCGCCGGGACGCAGACCCGTAAAAATTATTTTAATATCTTTATCGGGTCTCAAACCCGAAAGCAGAATAAGTTTTTTTGCAAGATCGTATATTTTCACAGGCTTTCCCATGTCAAGTATAAATATTTCGCCGCCTTTTGCGTATGACGCTGCCTGAAGAACAAGCTGAGCGGCTTCCGGAATTGTCATGAAAAATCTTGTAATATCGGGGTGCGTCACCGTCACGGGGCCGCCTTCCGCAATCTGTTTTTTAAAATGCGGAATGACCGAGCCATGAGAGCCGAGAACATTTCCGAAACGAACTGCTGCAAATTCGGTTTTCCCTTCGGGCATATTTTGAACAATAATTTCGCACATTCTTTTTGTTGCGCCCATAACATTTGTGGGATTTACGGCTTTGTCACTTGAAATCAGAACAAATTTGCGTACATTGTGAGAAAGTGCACACATTGCCGTATTGTAAGTTCCGAAAATATTATTTTTGATTGCTTCGCCGGGTGAAAACTCCATGAGCGGCACATGCTTGTGAGCTGCTGCGTGAAAAACAATATGAGGCTTGTATTTTGAAAAAACATCGTTTAAACGCTTTTTATCACGCACTGAGCCTATAAGCACTTTTATTTTTTGCGGGTCAAAATCTTTTTCAAGTTCATTTTGAAGTTCGTATGTCGTATTTTCATATATGTCAAAAATCACCAGCAGGTTGGGGCCAAATTTCATTATCTGCCGGCACAGTTCGGAACCTATGGAGCCGCCTCCGCCGGTTACAAGAACCGTTTTATCGGTTATAAGAGTGTCGATTTTGCCGTTGTCAAGTACAATGGGGTCGCGCTCCAGAAGGTCTCCGATATCTATTTCACGCATTGATGACGGAGAAAGTGCGCCATCGAGAATAGCATCGATCCCCGGAATGATTTTAACTTTGCAGCCGGTGTTGCTGCAAATGTTAAGAATATCCGCCTTGTCCTTAGGAGATATTTTGTATATGGCAAAAATAATTTCTTCCACATGAAGTTCTTTGCATAAAAACACAATATCGTTTCTGTTGCCTATTACACTGGTGCCGTATATTGTCTGATGAAAAAGCGACGGGTCATCGTCTATAATTCCGGCAACGCTGTAATTTAAGGTTTTGCTCTCGTAAATGTCGCGCAGAACCATTACGCCCACTCTGCCGCCGCCTATTATAATGCATTTTTTTCCGCCTTTTCCGTTTGTCCTTAAGCGGCGCTTATAAGTAAATCTCAGAAAACCGCGGAAAAGCACTATCATGCATACCGTAAGCGAGTTCGCGGCAATATTGAGCTTCGGGAAAAAGAAGCCCGTTATCTCAAATGTGCCCGCTGCAATGCTGAGCGCCGCGGACATTGCACATGCCGCCAAAAGCTTTATATATTCTCCCGTGCCCGCATAAACCCAGTTTGTTCTGTATATTCCGCAAAGATACATGAAAGAGACGTATATTATCGCGGTGAGTAATATTATTCTGCCGCCGCTCCAAACATATGAGGGCATAAGTCTGATCGGAAAAACCGTGAGCACGGTTAGCACGTAAGCCATAACAACAATCAGTATGTCGAGCATGAGCACATATCGGTTGCGCAGTCGCATGTGTTCCGTATGCTTATTGGTCATCTTAATCTCCTTTCCGCTCTTTTTCTTCCGGGTTTTTTAACATAGCCGATTCCCTCAGAGATTGGTTTTATACCACTCTATTGCTTCGGCCAAGCCTCTTTTAAAGTCGTATTCCGGCCGGTATCCCAGCATTCTTTTGGCTTTGCCTATGTCTGCGTTGGAATGTTTTATATCACCTTTCCTGTCCGGAGCAAAAATAGGTTCAATACTGACCGAAAGCGCCTCACACAGCGCATAATATATGTCCACGAGATATTCTCTCCCGCCGTACGCTATGTTAAACGCTTCGCCTGCTGCCTCCGCGGGAGCCAGGCAAGCCTTTAGGTTTGCTTCTATAACATTTTCTATATATGTAAAATCGCGGCTTTGTCTGCCGTCCCCGTTTATCGTAGGGCGTTCTCCGTGCAGCAGCTGACTTATAAATTTCGGAATAACCGCGGCATAAGCGCCCGAAGGCTCCTGCCTTCTGCCGAAAACGTTAAAATATCTTAAGCCGTACGTCTGAAGCCCGTAGTGCATGGTGTACTGTTTTGCCCATTCCTCATTGCACCGTTTTGTAAGAGCGTACGGCGAGAGAAGGTTCCCTTCGTGTCCTTCGGCTTTCGGAAGATTAGGTTCATCGCCGTAAACCGAAGAACTTGAGGCATACACAAATTTTTTCACGCCGTTTTGCCTTGCGGCTTCAAGCATGTTAAGTGTGCCGTCTATATTGTTTTTGCAATAAAAAAGCGGCATTTCTATTGAACGAGGAACACTGCCCCACGCTGCTTGGTTCAAAACATAGTCAGCGCCTTTGCAGGCATGCATACACACGTCAAAATCCTTTATGTTTCCTTTAATAAATTCATAATTCGGATTATTCATAAATAACTTCACGTTATCTTCTTTGCCCGTAGACAAATCATCAAGACATCTGACGCGGTATCCGAGATTAAGTATCGCTTCACAGAGATTTGAGCCTATAAAACCCGCACCGCCCGTTACAAGAAACAGTGAATTGTCCGGAAATTTTAAATTTTTATATCCCATTTTGTCCGCCGCCTTTCCGCTTTTAAAGACTCATATATAAAAAACCGCTGTTTTCATACTTGTCCCTGTCAAAAATTCCTTTAACATCCATAAGAATTTTTTTGCCGTCCGCAAACATGGATGATATTTTCTCTATGTCAAAAGTTTTAAATAGGTTGTGAGCCACGGCAAGAATTACGGCGTCCGCCTCAGATATATCATCAACATCTGTAAATTCCGTTCCGTAAAGTGCCTTAGCTTCTTTCTTATCGGCATACGGATCGCAGACAGCAGGCTCTATTCCGTATTCGCGAAGCTCACGTACAATGTCAAAAACTTTAGTGTTTCTGGTGTCCGGACAGTTTTCTTTAAATGTAAATCCCAAAATCGCAACACGTGCAGACTTTACGTTTTTTTCTGATTTTATAAGAGCTTTTACGGTGAGCTCGGCAATATATTTGCCCATACTGTCATTTATGCGTCTGCCGGCAAGTATCACCTGGCTGTGATAGCCGAGCATTTCCGCTTTGTATGTCAGATAATATGGATCAATACCTATACAGTGTCCGCCGACAAGACCGGGCGAAAAGTTTAAAAAATTCCATTTTGTGGACGCCGCTTCGAGAACTGATTTTGTGTCAATTCCCATCTTGCCGAATATTACGGAAAGTTCGTTCATAAAAGCAATATTTATGTCGCGCTGGCTGTTTTCTATGACTTTTGCCGCTTCCGCGGTTTTTATTGAACGCGCCTTGTATACGCCGGCAAGTGCAACGAGCGAATACACAGCCGCAACTTCATCAAGCGTTTCTTTATCCATTCCGGAAACTACTTTTACTATACTCTCAAGCCGGTGAACTCTGTCACCCGGGTTTATCCTCTCGGGAGAATAGCCGACTTTAAAGTCCGTGCCGCATTTAAGACTCGATTCTCTTTCCAGAATAGGGATGCATATTTCTTCCGTAACTCCGGGATAAACCGTGGATTCGTACACCACTATGCTTCCGCGCCGCATATTTCTGCCAATTATGCGGCTGGCACTTTTTAATGGCAACAAATCCGGCGTATGGTCTTCATTTACCGGAGTCGGAACCGCAACAATGTGAAAAAGCGCGTCCGAAAGAGCTGTTTCTTCGCATGTGAACTCTACGGAACAATTGGCAATAAGTTCATTGCCGACTTCATTTGTCGGGTCGATTCCGCTTTTGTAGATATTGATTTTTTCGGGGTTTTTGTCAAACCCTATAACGCTGAGTTTTTCTGAAAAAGCAACAGCTATCGGCATTCCAACATAACCGAGACCCGTTACGGAAAGTTTGGCTTTCCCTTGAATGAGTTTCTGATACAAGGACATAATTCTGCCCCTTTCGAATATAATCAAAAATTCGGAAAAATAATTTAATATTTATTATTATATCACAATAAAGTTTCGTTGTCAATTACCGCAGGATGTAAAAAATGTTTTTCTTGTAAATCGCGGATGTATGTGGTATAATATAATAAAATAGAATAGAATTCGGAAATTCCGATGCAAAAGGAGGAAACGAAATGGACGGTGCTGTTGTTTTCTGGCTTTGTCTGGCGGGTGTATCGCTTATTGTTGAAATCCTGACGGTCGGGCTTGTTTCTGTATGGTTTGTAATAGGATCGGTATGTGCAATGGCTGCGGCTGCGCTCGGCGCCGGAACGGCTGTGCAGGCATGCGTTTTTATTGCCGTAAGCGCTTTGCTGCTTGTTTTTATGATGCCTGCGGCAAAACGCATGATACAAAAAGACAGGCATGCCACAAATTTTGACAGAATCATGGGTATGACGGCAGAGGTGACGCAGGATATAGACGATATTGAGGGAAAAGGACAGGTTAAGGTGGGAGGAACTGTATGGTCTGCGAAAAGCGCAGACGGCAGCGGTATCAAAAAAGGCGAATTGGTTGAAATAACGGCGGTTGAAGGTGTACGCGCGGTTGTCAGACGAAAAAAAGCATGACAAATGCGAATTCTTTGAATTCTCATTCTTTCCGCTGTTTCGGAAATTGCAGAACTATAGAAAGTGAGGAAAAGACATGATTTACATTATTATTCTTTTGCTGGCAGCAGCAGTAATATCTAACATCAAAGTCGTTCCGCAGGCACATTCTTTTATTGTGGAGCGCCTTGGTGCATACCATGCAACATGGGGTGTTGGAATACATTTTAAAATTCCGCTTCTGGAAAAAGTGTCAAAACGCGTCAACTTAAAGGAACAGGTTGTGGATTTCGAACCTCAGGGTGTTATTACGAAAGATAATGTTACCATGCAGATAGACACGGTTGTCTTTTTTCAGATAACCGATCCAAAGCTTTTCACATACGGTGTTGAGAGACCGATGATGGCGATTGAAAACCTCACGGCAACAACGCTCCGTAACATCATAGGTGAAATGGAACTTGATGAAACGCTCACATCAAGAGACATTGTAAACACAAAAATGCGCGCGATTCTGGACGAAGCGACGGATCCGTGGGGAATTAAAATCAACCGCGTTGAGCTGAAAAATATTATTCCGCCCAGAGAAATACAGGACTCGATGGAGCGCCAGATGAAAGCGGAACGCGAAAGACGTGAGTCCATTCTGCGCGCCGAAGGCGAAAAGAAATCGGCTATTCTCGTGGCCGAGGGTGAAAAGGAAGCCGCAATTTTGCGTGCGGACGCCGAAAAAGAATCTGCCATACGCCGTGCGGAGGGCGAAGCTTCCGCGATAATCAAAGTTCAGTCCGCGGTTGCCGAGGGCATTAAGCTTGTCAACGAGGCGAACCCGACAAAGGCAATGCTCACATTAAGAAGTTTTGAAGCTTTCGAAAAAGCGGCTGACGGAAAAGCTACAAAAATTATCATCCCTTCCGAAATTCAAAGTCTTGCAGGTCTTGCCGCAGCTTTGAAAGAAGTGGCTGACAAAGGCGAAGAAAAATAATTTTTAAAAAATATACGGCTTTTAAAAGCGCGTAAAAGCATTAATAACCATAAATAGTATAATAGTATAAACGGAGGAAAAACACATATGAAAAACGAAACCGTTATAGTTTTGGACTTCGGCGGTCAGTATAAGGAACTTATCGCCCGCCGCGTAAGAGAAAACAACGTATATTCTCTTGTGAAGCCCGGAAATATCACTGTTGAAGAAATTAAGGAAATCAATCCCATAGGCATCATTCTGACGGGCGGCCCGAACAGCGTTTATGACGAGAAATCGCCTAAATGCGACCCCGAGGTTTTCAAACTCGGAATACCGGTTTTGGGGATTTGCTACGGTCATCAGCTTTTGTGCTACACAATGGGTGGCAAAGTAAGCTCATGTGATGTTAGCGAATACGGCGAAACGGAAGTTTTTGTCGATGATTCTTCATCTCCGCTCTTTGCGGGACTTGAAAATAAGCAAACCACCCTCATGAGCCACACGGATTTTGTAAGCGGACTGCCGGAAGGATTCCGTGCGGTTGCTCATTCCGCTGACTGCCCGAATTCCGCTGTGGAATGCCCGGAGAAAAAACTTTACGGGCTTCAGTTCCATCCGGAAACCGAGATTACGAAAAACGGAACGCAGATTATCAGAAATTTTCTTGTACACGTCTGCGGTGCAAAGCTTGATTATAATATGGACGATTTCATTGAAACCCAGACAGAACTTATAAGAAAACAAGTCGGAGACAAAAAGGTTTTGCTTGCGCTTTCCGGCGGTGTGGATTCCTCTGTTTGTGCGGCGCTTTTGGCGCGCGCAATTCCGAATCAGGTTGTGTGTATTTTTGTTGATCACGGCTTCATGCGCAAAAACGAAGGTGACGAAATCGAAGAAATTTTCTCAAAACGCGAGCTTAAATTTGTTCGCGTGAATGCCGAGGAGAGATTTTTGAAAAAGCTTGAAGGCGTCTCCGATCCAGAAACAAAGCGCAAAACCATAGGAGCTGAATTTATAAAGGTTTTTGAAGAACAGTCCGAACTTTACGGCGACACGGAATTTTTGGCTCAGGGCACAATTTACCCCGATGTTATAGAATCCGGAAACAGCGCCGCGGCAAATATCAAAAGTCACCACAATGTTGGCGGACTCCCCGAAAATATGAAGTTTATAGGCATTGTTGAGCCTCTCAGAAATCTTTTCAAAGATGAGGTCCGCAAAGTCGGCATTAAACTCGGCCTTCCGGAAAATCTTGTCTGGAGACAGCCGTTCCCCGGCCCCGGTCTTGCAATCCGCGTTATCGGCGATTTGACGCACGAAAAACTTGAAATTCTCAGAAATGCCGATGCTATCGTCCGTGAGGAACTCGAACGCGCCAATGCCGGCGCAAACCAGTATTTCGCCGTTCTTACAAATACCCGCTCCGTCGGCGTTATGGGCGACGGCAGAACGTATGACTATACGGTCGCGGTCCGCGCCGTGAAAACAAACGATTTTATGACTTGCGAATTTGCAAGAATCGATTTCGATGTCCTCGCAACAATTTCATCCAGAATCACAAATGAGGTCGACGGTGTTAACAGAGTGGTGTACGATATTACAAGTAAACCACCGGCGACTATTGAGTGGGAATGAGGTGTAAAACCCCGAAAAACCGCATGGTTATGCGGTTTCCGAGGTGTTGAAAATACCGAGCGTACTAAAAGCGTACTAAAGATTTGACTTCGTATATGTCGGAACTATACGATATTACTGAGTTTGTCGGCTACTTCTTGTTGCTTGTTTGGGTACAGATGTGAGTACGTTTGCAGTGTGGTCTCAATATTCTCATGACCTAATCTCTCAGAAACCAATAGCGGCTGGAATCCGAGTTCGATTAGCAGCGAGGCGTGCGAATGTCTCAAATCGTGCACCCTTATCTTTTTAACACCCGACTTTTGACAGCCACGTTTAATCACGCGAGCTAAGGTACTTTTACAGCAGGTAAACAATCTATCGGTTGGCTTATAACCATAGAGTTTACCTGCATATTTTTTTACCATTTCCATTACTTGTGCGGGCATGGTTATAACCCGCCGGCTCTTAGGAGTTTTCGGAGATTGAATTAAGTCCTGACCATTATGTCTTGAATAACTCTTGGTGACACTAATAGTGTTATTCTCAAAATCAAAGTCGCTAAGGGTTAGAGCAAAGACTTCGCCCTCACGCATACCGCTGTAAAAGAACAGCATAAAGATTGTTGAATACAGAGCGTCATCCTTAACGGTTTCGTAGAATAACTTGAATTCTTCCAACGTCCAGAACTGGATGTCCTCCGCATTTTTCTTTCCCATACTTCCGCACTTGTGTAATGGATTGGACGGAATGTAGTCATTGTTGACTGCGAAGTTTAGTATGGCAGACAGTTGGTTGTTGATTGTTTTGAGATAGGTCTGAGAGTAGTTATTCTTGTCTGTAATCAACTTATCCTGCCAAGCTCTACAAGTACTTGCCTTGATATCTTTCAGCTTCATAGACTTGAAATACGGCAGTATTTTGGTGTTTATCATGTGCTCCTTTCCTGCGTATGTAGTAGGTTTGAGACGAGCCTTACAGTGTTCCATATACTTCACGCAAAAGTTTTCAAAGGTTATGTCACTGTCGATGCTACATCTGTTCAGAAAATTTCGTTCCCACTCCTGAGCTTCTCTCTTTGTTTGGAAGCCTTCCTTTTTCTTTTGTTTCTTTGTACCGTTCCAATCAATATAATAGAATTTACAGAACCAGCTTCCTCGATTATTATTTTTGAATACCGGCAAGTGTATTCCTCCTTTCTGATGGCGCAAAAAAATCCGACACAAATAGCACCATCTTTGATACTAAATGCGTCGGATGACATCGCGACTTTGCGTCCGTAAAGGACGGAATAAACCTACCCGAACATTATATCATAATTCGGATATTGAAGTCAATGTAAAACTATGATTTTATTCATAGAATTTGCTTAAAAAGAAAGAGAGACACATCTCTGTGAACTCTCTTTCGATATCATTAATTTATACAAAAATTATCGTGGTACAATCCAGCCAATTATAGCAATTACTATAGCGACAACAATAGAACCTATTGGAATTACTTTTTGAACAAGGAACGCATCTCGTGCCTTCTTTTTATTCTTTTCTTTTATTTCAAGCAAAGAAGGTATTGATTTGTTAATAGTTTTATAATAACCCTTGAGTTCTTCTATAATTTTAGGATATTCATCTACAGCGGTTTCCTCTTCTGCTGAAGTATTAAAGCGTTTTTCAGTACGCAAAGCAGCAATTCCTTCTGATATCTCTTCTATTCTGGGTCTCATTTTTGAATAGTATGTAGGTATAGCAGAGTTGATTTCATCCACTTCATAATCTTCTAACACATCAATAATCTTTGTTCGATAATTTATAGATATCATATCACATATATCAAACAAAGCCCTCCTAAGATGGCTACGAAGTTTTTGAGATTCATCAACCGCACTCTTTTCATTATATCCATCGGTTTTTTCGATTCCAACAATCCGCATTAAGTGGTCTAATGCAGCTCTAAATTCGTTGAGAGGCTGTAAGTTAGTATTTAATTCAGGGTCGGTTTCCTCGCAAAGTGCATACAAAGACTTGATTGTATTATATAGGCTAACTATATCTTCCCAGTCTATCTTCTCAGTTGTAGCACACATATATCTTTACGGTAATCTTCTTTTTAAAGCGTTATTTTTGTATGCTGAAGCTTCCTCGTCAGTACGGTACATACCATTACCAATTCTTACTCCTCCAGTGAAAATTCTTTTTTTATTCGCCTGTTTCGCTGCAGAAGTTATTTTACCAATTTTAGGAAAATCAGCAAACAACATTTGTCTATTTTTTATCATTTTCTTAAACCTCCTAATAGTTAGCATATACAATCAACTTGTACATTATATCATAGTTTGCTTGCTTTGTCAATTACATTAGGGAACCTCTAAAAATTGATTCCCAATCATAATATTTTTCTATTTCGATTATTTTTTCAAAAATCAAGGCAAGAAATAGCCGATTGCCATTGATTCTCGCTAAATATTCAGGGAGGATAAGCCCTAAATATTCAGAATTATTCTCATTTGGGCATAGTTATCCCATGTACACCTCTTTTCGTTTTAAAATAGTATATCTGCAAAAGTTATAAACAAGGTTTGTAAGACCTATATTAAACTCTGCTCGCTTTATGCCAATGGAACGCACAGTAAGACCATGCATAGATACGGTAATAAATCCAAACACATGCTCAATTCTGCATCGAATTTTTGATTTTCTTCGATTGCTTTCTTTTTGTTCATCAGTCAACGGTTTGCCGCGATATCCTTTTTCACATATGCGCTTTTCTACATGTTTCGGAATTTCTTTTCCCACATAGGCGCTGTCAGCGTATATTACCTTGTCAGCTTCTCCGAGAAATTCTGAAAATTCATTGCTGTCATGTATATTTGCTGATGTGGTTGCGTAATCCGTAATAATCTTACTGTCGGCATCCACTTTTACATGATTTTTATATCCGTAATGAGTTTCATCATTTTTCTTTGTCCAACGGGCGTCTGTATCTTTTTGCGCAAGTTTATGGGTATTTTTCTCCCATTCTTTGGGTATCTCGCCATTTTTAATTTGATTGTTTTCCTCACGAGTGTTGCGCTGACGCGGTGCATCCACAAAAGTCGCATCAACAATTGTTCCTGTATGCGTTATAATACCTTGCGATTCCAATTGCGCTGTGAACTGATTAAATAAAGGCTCAATTATTTCTTTTTGCGTAATGGTATCCTTAAAAAGCCAGATTGTTTTTGCATCAGGTACACGCTCTCCCAATGATAAGCCAATAAAACGCTGAAAGCTCATTCGATCAGTTATCTGGTATTCAGTTTGATCATCAGATAAATTAAACAATCGTTGCAATACGAGTATTTTGAACATCATTACAACATCATACGACGGTCTGCCGGCTTTGCTTTTACGTTCTTTACAATTTACCTTTTCAAGCAAAGGTCTGAATGATTCAAAGTCTATAACATTCAGTTTTTCCAATGAATCTCCGAGTTCGGATAATCTCTGTAATTGTGTTTCTTCCGCAAAAAGATTGATCTGCATTTCATTTCAACCGCCTTTATTATAGTATCTTTATTATACCATAATCTGACGATTTTTTCAACAATTTTTTATGAATTTTTAGAGGTTACCATTATTAAAAAATCTGCGAAAATTCCAAAAAATCCACAAATAACTTTATATTTATTATATGTTAAAATCGTATAATAAGTCAAGAAAAATTTTGAATTTGTTGAAAAGTTTTAAAAAGCGAGCTGCCTTTCAGCAAACTCGCTTTCCTTATTTTAATTATTATACCCTCGGACATCTTCTACAAAAGAATGGTTTTTCATATGATGTTCATAAGCTTCCTGAATTATACGATAAGCAATATCAACTTCGCCATTAGTCATTTTATGCTCATCAAGGAATTTCTCATAGCGTGTATGTACTTTGAAAATCCTATTAAACTCTTCCCGTGATACAGGATTTGTTTCAATGCTTACCTTCGTAGCAAAGTCTATAATTCTATCTCTGCTATTCTGAACAAACATTTCCTCGGTCATCTTTGTATTATCCTTTAACACCTGAGTAATGTTGGTCAGTGCCTCTCTTAAAGCATCTATCGAAGCATCATAGGCGGAAGCTCTATCGTTAACCCACTGCATCCACCCATCACGCTTTGCAATGTTGTCTGCTGAATAGTGAGCACCGACATCACTGAGCAGAGCTTGAACATTCTTCCAAGTCTCGGCTTTCTCTTTTCTCTCCATTCTCTTGCGAGCAAAGAACTTTCTGATTTTAATGCACTCTGGTACAACTTTCCCTTTAAACTCTAATAGTTCTCCAATGATTTGGACAACAAAGAATATACCGATTATAACAATAGCCACTCTGGTCGGTACATTCAGGTATTCTACAAAACTTACCATAGTACATTAACACCAACTTTCTGTAATTTTATATCGAATGATTTATTTCTTATCTTTTCCCGGCTCCGCATTTACTACATTTGCCATATCGCAAAGACTATCAATTAAATTTCCAACAGTGTCGATGTCAATGTCGTAGTTAATTGTATCTGCAGATGCTTTAACCATAGCAAGCACCCATTCCTTTTTGTCCGCACCTGTTTCAAATTTTGTCTCAGCTTCAGACATAAGCCTCATAACGAGGTCAAGTAACTTATTCCAGTTCTTTTCTTTGACAGACTTCTGTACATATTCCACAAGCTTAATAACAAGTGGAATAGCAATAGCAAGACCAGACAAAATAGAAACTGCATAGTTAATCCATTCCATAAAACTCCCTCCTTATATTATTTGTTGATTGCTTTGTAAGCACGATATAAAAATATCAACATTTCCTGTCTTGTACAATTACTATGTAACTTATAATTTCCAATATCATCTCCGCAAAGAATACCGTTCTTAACGGCATATTCGACAGCTTCGGTTGCCCATGTATCAGGCGTATTATCCAATACAGGGGTGGCAGGCTTGTCCTCTTGTACAGGTGTGTTATCCTTTACTGAAACATAATCTGCACAAATATAACCCGTACCAATGTTAGGATAATCAACCCTGTACCAACCATTGCTTGTTTTTGCAGAAATTATTACAACATCATTTCTTGCGTGTTTAGCAATTATATCTGAGTCTGTGGTAGGCTGTTTTCTGATATTCAATTCAGAAGCTGTGATAGTACCTGTATAATTTACAGATGTTTCTGTAAAAACAATGTCGGCAGAGTAATCAGGTCTTGCAAATCCTCTTATCGAAGATTTATAACGCGTTCTACGCATTACAGAACCACCGTTAGCATCGTTGCCAGAACCGGTATTGCCTTCAATGGTAGTATACGAGCCATCTGAATTTACCTTTTCAACAATACCGATATGGCCGGCGATTCCCTTGCCAGAGAAGTCAAATAAAACCATATCGCCGGGCTTGCCTGATTTGAACCATTTGCCCTGCTGTTTATAATAGTTTTCAACCGTGGGGCAGTATGCTGTTTTCTTGCCACCGTAAAATAATTCGGATGCACCGCACGCTTTAAATACCCACCATACAAAGGCACAGCACCACGGATAGTCCGCTCCGCTTACCTCTCTGCCGTAGTATTCTGTATTATATTTCACTCTGTTTGAATTTGCAGGCTGTTCCTTGATACCGATTTGAGAAGCAGCCATTGATATAATTTTCTGCGCAGTCATAGAAATCCTCCTTTCGTACAACTTTTAAATTTGTTTCATAAGTCGATTTATAAATATCAACATTTCCTGTCTTGTACAATTATCGTGAAGCTTATAGTTTCCGTTTTCATCACCAAACAAAATTTTATTCTCTACAGCCCAGTCAACCGCTTCCTGTGCCCATGCGTCCGGTGTATTATCTAACTTAACTTCTGCCATATTATCATCCTCCTTTTTCGTAGAAAAACTTGTGTAATATTTTCTTCCAAACTCTGCTCTCTTTTCCTGAACAGCCAAACTCTGGTCTGCCGGTTTCTCAAACTGCAATAATACAGCATTGCTCGCCTGCAATATATCATTAGCCGTAAGTAAAATAGCAAGCACAGATTGATAACTTTCGCTTAACTCTTTGTATAAGAAATCAAGCTGCATTTCCAAATCGCCGATTGATAGCGAATGAGACATAGCATACGCAAGCAAGTGTTGCTTTCTGCTCCAATAAGTCCATTGTGCCAGCCCGTAACCTGCGGAGTCTTTAACAAAATTATTATATAGACCATTATCCACAGCAAAGGTATACTCCGCATCTGTATAACCCAGCTTCTTTTCATAAATGTTTTGCAGGTTCGTAGGGTTTAATGCCGACTCTGCATATAGATTACCCATAAGTCCCGCAACGCCGGCATCTGTCATACCTTTGCTTTTAAAATAATTCCATATCTTCTGTTCAACAGATGTTCCTATCAATGCCATAAGACCTCCTTATCCTTAGCAATCACGATTTATATTTGTCGTATCGCTAATATCTGGTGTGTCTATATTTCTACCAAATGTATCAGTATGCTTGCTAATGTTTTCAATAACAGATTTTGCAAGATAACCAACGACCACAGCTATGATAGAAGTGGCGATTGTCTTTGAAAGAGTCTCTGCAACCTCTGTCCTGCCATACCAAGCAAGTATATAAGTACCAAACATCATCAGTATCGAACTGTTAATGATGCGATTAAGCAACCTCTTAGAGTATTCCTCGGTGTGCTTCTTGGATATGTTCTTAAAAAACTTAGATATCCGAGAAGTACGCTTGATATTTTTTCTTTTCTTTATCTTTGTTCGCTTTCTCAAACATATCACCTCACATACTAAAACCGCCGCACAATTATCTCGTTACGGCGGTTTATATTTAATTTAATAACATATTAGCCAACGAAAGAGTTACCCACTTGCTTCCATCATAATATTGAAGAGTGTTATTATAATATCTCAATCCGTGAGCTCCCTCCGCAGAAGGAACCGTATAATCGCTTCTCGGAATATTGATTATACCAATTATTTTATTTCCTTGTTTAATGGTATATATTTTCTCATATTCTTCTGAAGAGCCTTCTGTAATAGTAACGGCTCCGGCATCTCCGCCAGCTGCAACCAAATCTGCATATTTCTTTGCAAGTGCTAATGTTTCAACACTGATTGCCATTTGCGTCACTCCTTTCCATAAGCATTAAAGCTCCTTCCACTCACCCAAACTATTTAGAATCCATACAGAGCTGTCCTCAATAACAAGTGCTGTGGAACCGGATGGACACTTATCTTTCTCCGTATTCTGAGTAGGAAGATTATTCACATCATTTCGGTAATCGCAAACAAACTCCTGATGACAGTCGAGCGGAGAGCCTTTATAAGTTTTCTTTGTAATTGCCATAACAATCCCTCCAATTATTCAGCATAAGGAAGACCGGTTATTTCCGTGTACTCGTCTTCTGTTATCCATTCTTTAACTACTGCGTTTGTCACGCGAGTCTCATTCCAAAGACCTTTGTCGTAGTAGTTTTTTACTTTATAAAATTTTGCACTGTGTTCCATCTATTAGCCCTCCTCAATTTCTGAATTAGCCATATCGTTTTCTTCCGGCCATTCTAATTCAACATCACACATCATAGCGATGTAATCTATATCAGCCGTATTCTTAGCTGCCTCTGCACTGAGTGCAGCATTCTTCTGCTTTTCTTTTAAAAGCTGGTCTTTTAATGATAAATACTGCATACTAAACCTCCCATAAAGATTTATAAAATCGTTTCATATTTTCAATCATATAGTAATCATCAGTTCTACAGAGGAAGGGAGTACCTTTTCTGTTGTCTGATGGATTAGCTGTTGCGTGTGCTAACCACGACTCAAAACATTGGTCTACTTTATCACGAGTCATTTTACCGGCATCAACTAATTTCTTCATACGTTTAAGCTTTCGCCTCTCGTGAGATACTTTCTTGGGTAAAACTTTCTTTACAACCTTACCTGTATCTGTTAGTCGGAAAGAATATCCTAAGAAATGGATTGGTTGAGTAATAGGGAATATCTGTGTTTTCTTTGCACTTAACTGCAGTCCCATCTTTTCCAACTCTTCTCTTATGTATTGTAGACAATCCTTGAGAACTTCCTTACTTTCGTGAAATAATATAAGGTCGTCCATATAGCGCACATAATACTTGATATGTTTTCGCTCTTTGATACCGTGGTCAATGTCATTTAGGACAGCAAGCTGACATAGCTGTGTCACTTGAGAGCCTAAACCCATACCGACATCCGGATTATCATCTGTGCCGAAACTATCGATGATACGGCATACTTCCGAGTATACCCAGTCATCATCGCATAACTTTCTGATTTTCTCTTTAACAACACTGTGTGGTGTAGAGCCAAAGAAATTTGTTATATCACATTTAAGAACATAACCATTACGACCGTGTTTACGATAAAACCTTTGCATATGTGCAACAAGTCTGCCACGCGCAAACTCAGTACCCTTATTGCACAAACAAGCACCGTTATCATAAATAAAAGATTTTGTAATTTGCTCTGTCAAGTAGGTATCACATAGACTTCTTTGGAATACTCTATCCTTGAATCGTGTACTTACTATTTCTCTTTTCTTTGGTTCATAAATTATAAACCTTGAGTACTTGTCAATCGAATAAGTGCCGTTTTTTAATTGTTCTTCAAGTTTCGCACAGTTTATTACTCCGTTCTTAACCCAGCCTGCAACGCTATCCTTCCACATAACGCTACCTTTGCATACATTCATAGCATTATATAGGTTTTCAAAATCACAGGCTGTGTCACGGACATTAGGTGCGTTCACTGTATTCATAAGCACCTCTTTCTGATTATCATAGATTTTGTATACCGTGTATAGCAGTACCTACTACTGTTAGTTGAATAGACTGCATCGGCATACCTGTTTCACCTTTTACGGCCGGGATAGTTGTTCCTTGCGTGGGTATTCAGTTTGGTCACATATGTGCTACTCCTTACTATTTCCACCCAATCCGGAGCCACGCCATTGCTGTTGTTGGCATTGTTGTTGTTCAAGTTACCTGTCGGATTGACGTTACGAACATTGTTACCGTTGCCAGCGTTAGGAGTACGCAACCCGAAGGCCGTAACAGCACGGAACTTCTTACAACAACTACCCCATATAAATTACTTTTTAACAGAACTCATATAACGAGCTTTGTCGGACTTACGCCAATTTTGTATTTTTCGCTTCAAGCCGCCGACTTGTTCTCCGATATATTTAATTCTTTTGCTCTTGATTAGCTTTCGTCTATACATAAGCGTTGCGGCTGTTAATACATTTTCAACTGCACGCTCTGCTTGTTCTTGATATCTCCTACGATTGTAAAAGGTATTATTATCCTCAACAATGATTTTGTTTGCCGTCTGAATATTTGATAGGCAAGACAACATCTCAGACCTCATTTGTTCTACAAACCATTTTGCGTTCGCATATTCTCTTATTTTGTCCTGTGTAGTCTTCTCAGTATCAGATGGCTCCGGAGGAAGATAATACTTTATTGTAATATCAAGTATATAGTTCAAAAGTTTCTCAGCATCTGTTTCGATAGCAAGCTTACCCCTGCTTCTCTGTCCTTCAGGCACACTCATTCCTTTACCTCCTGTTGATTACCATAAAGGGGGTACAAAGACCGGCTTTGTAACTTATACCGCAAAGGGGCGCCCCTTTATTTTGGTAATCTTTTTTTTACGCATTGTGTATTGACACAATAATCACCCCTGTCGGGGTGGATTATTTATACGATTACGCAAGCCGGAGCCACGCCATAGCTGATGTTGGCATAGTAGTAGCTCAAGTAACC
>OLSB01001254.1_pt1 | contig 25491 bp, 31 predicted proteins | sample 1672071 | NCBI WGS metagenome assembly OLSB01 (sample SAMEA3136642, study PRJEB25190) | human gut metagenome | biome: human gut; feature: human-associated habitat; material: faeces | place: Austria | collected 2013 | reverse complement strand
ATTTTTTAGTGCTAATGTTTAAAAATTTTTGGGACATTTTCCCTTTTACTTGACAATAAAAAGTTAAGTTTTTCTATATATTTTTTCTAAAATATATGGACTTTTTTAGTTATTTTGTGTATTATTATAATATATTAAATTTAAACAAGAGAGGGCGATTTTTATGAATAAATATTTAAAAATAACATTAATTAGTTTAATACTATTATTTTTTATATTATCTAGTAATTGTTTTGCTGTTAATATTGATATGAATTTAGGAGCAAATCTAACAGATACCAATATTGAAAATACTAATCAATTAGATAATTCAGTAGATTCTAACAGTACAAATGCTCTTAACAATTCTGATTTTTCAGGTTCTACAAATACAAGTAACACTTCATCTACTAATAGTACAAGTGCAACTTCTAATTCTTCAAGTTCATCTACTTTTAGTACTTTAAATTCTTTACCAGAAGCAGAATTAGGGCTAACTAATATTTTAAATATACTTCTTATAACAGTTGGCGTAGTTTTAATTTTATTAGCAATAGCAATTATTATAAAATTAAAAAAATAAACTTTATAAATAAAAAATCTATTTTAAGAAACTTTATTTTTAGTAAAGTTTCTTTTTTTGACATTTTTTTAATGTATATTTTATTTCTATAAATAAATACTAATATTATTATCATCAAAAAGGAGGAAATTATGAAGAAAAAATTTTTAATTTCAATTGCTTTATTTTTTAGTATTTTAGTTTTTTCATTTTCTTATTCTTTTGCTGCAACTAATGTAGTAAATAATGTTGGAAATGCAATTGCTGGTGCTACAAATACTGTAGAAAATGCCGCAAAAAACGTAACTTCTGCTGCAGGTAATGTAATTACCAAAGGCGTGGATGCCACGAAAAACACTGTTAACAATGCCGCTTCAGCTACTACAAATAATACTAAAAAGGCTACTAATACAACAACAGGAAATTATAATGCAAGAAGAACCGCTACATCAGGAACAACTTATGCCGGAATGACAGCTAACGTTTGGACTTGGCTTATTGTAGGTATTTTAGGCGTAGCAATAGTTGCATTAGTTCTATTTTATGGCAGACAACGTTCAGATAACGTAGAACATAGTCATATTGATGAATAATTCTAAAAAAGAAGGTCTTTTAATATTATATCAAAACCTTCTTTTCTTTTTATAATATCTTGCAAAATTTAATTTTAATATTTAAAAAATCTTTAAAAGATGCTATAATATTTTTATTAATATCAAAAAATTATTTGCCATTAAAGGGGGATGAAAAAATATTATGATAAAAACAATTGCAAAGAATCCAACTGCCAGACATAATTATAATATACTAGATACTATTGAAGCCGGTATAGTGTTGACTGGTACTGAAATAAAATCAATTAGAAATGGAAAAGTTAACTTAAAAGACAGTTATGCAGGACTAAAAAATGGAGAAGTATATATATATTCTATGCATATTAGTCCTTATGAACATGGTAATATTTTTAATAAAAATCCTTTACGTGATAGAAAATTATTATTAAATAAAAGAGAAATTTTTAAATTATCTGGTATGATTAATCAAAAGGGCTATACTTTAGTTCCTGTTTCTTTGTATTTTAAAAATAATATTGTTAAAGTAGAACTTGGAATCGGTAAAGGTAAAAAATTATATGATAAACGTGAAGATTTAAAGAAAAAAGATTCTCAAATGTACATACAAAAACATTTAAATGATTAGCTTGCTTTATTAAAAAATAGGTTTTTAATACTTTTTTGTTAATATTCTAAAAGTGCAGATTTAAGTCTGCACTTTTAATTATTAATTTTTAATTTATATTCAATAAAATTTTATTTCATTTTATGCTTTATTACTTGATCCAAATACATCTCTTATTTTGTGTTGTACTGTTTGTTTTATTTGTTCTCTTGCAGGTGCTAGATATTTACGAGGATCAAATACTTCTGGATTTTCAATAAATACTTTTCTTATTTGTGCTGTCATTGCTAATCTTAAATCTGTATCAACATTTATTTTAGATACTCCAGATAAACTTGCTTCATGTAGTATTTCATCTGGAACACCTTTTGCTCCTGGTATATTTCCTCCATATTTATTACACATATCTACTAACTCTGGTATTACAGTAGATGCTCCATGAAGAACTATTGGAGTATTTGGTATTAATTCTTTTACCTTTGCTAAAATATCAAATCTTAATTTAGCTTCTCCTTTAAATTTGTAAGCTCCATGACTTGTTCCTATTGCTATTGCTAAAGAATCACATCCTGTTCTTTCAACAAATTCTTTTGCTTGCATTGGATCTGTATACATAGCATCATTTGCTGCAACATTAACGTCATCTTCTATTCCTGCTAATTTTCCAAGTTCAGCTTCTACAACAACTCCATGAGCATGTGCATAATCTACGACTTGTTTTGTTAATCTTACATTTTCTTCAAAATCATATTTTGATCCATCTATCATTACAGATGTAAATCCGTTATCAACGCACATTTTACAAGTTTCAAAATCTGGGCCATGGTCTAAATGTAGAACTACTGGTATATCATGTTCTTCTAAAGCTGCCTCCACCATCTTTTTTAAATATCCTATTCTTGCATATTTTATTGCACTTGAAGACGCTTGTAATATTACTGGAGAATTTTCTTCTGCAGCAGCATCCACTATTCCTTGTATTATTTCCATATTATTTACATTAAATGCTCCTATTGCAAAATGTTCCTCCATAGATTTTTTAAACATTTCTTTAGTTGTTACTAATGGCATATTAAATTTCCTCCTTAATAATTACTTTTTTAATATATTCATATTTTATTTCTATTGATTATAAAAGTCAAGTTTTAACTACAATATTTTCTTTATTACACATTAAAAGTTATACATGTTACAAATGGCTAATAAACCATTTATAACATGTATTAAGTTCAAAATATAATTTATTGAGTTTTATCTTTATTGTTTATCCTTTTCATTTCATTCGCAATGAATTTATCTATTTTCTGACTTTGTTTTAATATGGCCTTATAGTCAGCTCCTTGGGCAATCAATGCTTCTAGTTTTGCAGTGTTTTTTAATCTTTTTAATGTCTCTCTACTCATTTTACATCAACTCCTCCACGTCTATAATACTACATTACAAATGTGGAATTTGTCGAAACCTGTCATTGATTTAAAATTTTTTTATTTTTTTGTATTTTTATAGCTAGAGCACATAGATTCATCTGGTTGTTTTGTTTGGCATCCTTCTACTGGAGTTACGATTATATTTTCTAACTCACATTGTTGTCTTTGTCCATTGTTAAACTTACATGATGATACAGTACAATTTATTGTTTGATTTTGATTATTGTTATTTTCTTTCATTTAAAATTCCTCCTTAATTTATTCTTACATTTATTATTTGCATATATAACTTTTTTTATGTATTTTAGTTATTTGTTTTCTGTTTTATTTTTTTCATTTCTTTCTTGTAAACATGAATTTTTTTGCGTTGAATCCATTTTACAAATTTTAGGATTTCTAAATGACAAATACCAATTCATTCCATTTTTTTCTGCATCTATTTGTTTTATTCTATTTTGTAATTCACTAAAAGTTTGAGGCATTGGTAATATCATAGGTTCACATGGCATCCAATTTGCCGGTGCCATTTGATTATTTGCATCTGCAGTTTGTAGTGCTTTTACTATTCTTAATATTTCTGGTATGTTTCTTCCTATATTCATTGGATATACTAAAATTGCCCTTACTCTTTGTTTGTCATCTATAATAAACACATTTCTTACTGTTGCTGTTGTACTTATATCATTTGATATCATTCCATATTTTCTTGCTATTTCTCCGCTTCTATCAGCTATTATAGGAAATGGTATTACTATTCCAGTTCTACAGTAAATATCATACATCCAAGCTAAATGCGAAGGATTACTATCTATACTTAAGCCAAGTAAGCATGCATTTAATGCTTCAAAGTATGGGTTTGCTCTTGCAAAAGCAATCATTTCTGTTGTACATACGGGGGTAAAATCACCTGGATGTGAAAACAACACTATCCACTTTCCTTTATATTTATCTAAAGATATATTACCCATAGTCGTTGTTGCATTAAAATCTGGTGCAATTTGCCCTATTTTTATATTTCCATTTACCATTAATTCATAATCCATAATAAAAACTCCTTTCATATTCTATATTATGAAAAGATTTTTATTTTGTTCATTTATTTCGATAAGATATTAAAGTAAAATCATATAAACGATATTATTAAAAATCACTTTTTTATATTTTTTATTCTTTTTTCTCATTATTCACATTTTCCTTTTGTATATAAAGACTAGCTAATACTCTAGCTAGTCTCCACATATCTTGTAGTTATTATTCTCTTGCTTTTTTTCTTTTTACTATTGTTAATGTACCAATAGTTGCTATAGAAGTTACAAATAAGATTACACTTGTTATAATATTATCTCCTGTTTTTGGATTATTTGTTTCATTCTTTGTTTGTTCTGTTTTGTTTTCTGTTGCTTGTGTCTCTTTTTCTGTTAATTCTATTTTTAAAGACCAATTCTTTACTGTGTTTTGAGAATTCCTTGCACTGCTACCGCTCTTTCACTGTTTCCTTTACCCAAAACAATACAGTTTCTTTCTTAAAAATTCATATCTGATATATTTAATCTTGTAAGTTCAAATTTCTATTTTTATTCTTCTTTGGCTATTATTCATTTACTATATAACCTGTCGTATCTGGTCTTACAATATCGCTATCTGTTACTATATTAAATTTATAGTCATAATCAACTACCATATCAGTTTGTCTAATTATCTCTTTATTTGATTTTTCTATATCTCTAACTGCGAAACCTGTTTCTTTATCTATATACCTTTCATAACTACTTCCTTTAATAACATAACACTCTCTTCCATTGCAATATGTAGATTCAATTCCTGTTATAAGTGCATATTGAAGATTTGCAAAAAATCCATCTGGTACATAAGTTACAGGTAATATATTTCCTCCTAGCATTTTTTTAGAATCTAGCACATTTTTTTTGCCACCTGCCTCTGTAACAACTAATTGCTCATTGCCTTTTTTATAATAAGTTATTTTTTGAATTTCATTGCCATTAACCATTCTTGTAAGTGTAGTCAAATAGTCTTTACCTTTATTATAACTTTCTGTTATAGTTAAAGTATCTCCTTGATAAGAATATAATCTTGCATAGTAATTATCATATGACTGATTTTTATTTACTTTTTCAGAAAGTGAAGTCATTATAATTGTTCTTCTAGCTATTACTATCACATATATCACAATTATAAACAATAATATAGTTTTTAATAATTTCATTTTATTGCTATATTTTTTTATGTACTTAACTTCTCTTTCATCTCTCTTTGTAGTATTTACTTTAAAATCCTTTTTCATATTTTCAAAAGTCTTCTGGCACTCATTGCATTCTTTTAAATGTTCATCAATAAATTTATTTGTTTCTTCATTTGTTAAATTTTCAATATAATTTGGTAATAAATCTTGAACAATTTTGCAATCTTTTTTCTCTTTCATATTAATCAACCTCCTTTAATTGATTCTTTCCTCGATAAAATGTTACTCTAGCCCAGTTTTCTGTTTGATTCATAATAATTCCTATTTCTTTAAAACTAAGTTCTCCAGTTATCCTTAAATAAATTACTTCTCGTGTCTTTTCATCTAACTTTTGCATTTTTTTATACAATAGTATTTTTTCTTCATTAGAAATAACTTTTTCTTCGGTTGTATCATTTGTTTGAATTTCTAGCATTTCTTCTTCAATGCTCACAATTTTTTTGTTCTTTTTGCATTGGTTATACCATAAATTTTTAGCAATTTGGCATAACCAAACTGACATTTTGCATTCCCCTTTATATGTATCAATCTTTTTAACTGCTTTACAAAAAGTTTCTTGTGTTAGTTCTTCAGAAACATCATTATCATGAGTTAAACAGAATAAGAATTTGTTTACTGTTTCAAAATATTGTTCATATATTTGTTCCATATCCTGCATAACTTTCATCCTCCTTTGCATATATGACAATTGAAATTGCAATTCGTTACAAAATTTTCTAATTTTTTATGGAAATATATTGTAAAGAGTAGATTTTGTATTTTTTAATCTATCCTATATCCTACTATTTATCGCTATAATTATACAAAAAAGAACTACTATATTTCAAGTAGTCTTAAAGTAATTTCTTACTATTATATTAACTTTACTTTTCTTTATAAATTTTTATAATGTCTTTAATGCTCATCTTTGTACCATAATTTAGTATTGCATTTGAATATATTTTTATAGCAACATTATCAATAACAATTATTGTAACAATTAAAATCACAATTGACATTATTACATCTGTAAAATTTGCAAGTCCCATCATGATTCTAAATGGCATGCAAAATGGTGATGATATTGGAAATAATGAAGCAAATAAATTAAGCTCACTTGTAGGATTCATCATAGTAAAATATGATAAATAAAATCCAATTACCGCTAGTATTGCAACAGGCGAATTAGCAGATTGTATATCTTCTGGCTGCTTTTACTGTTACATAATATCCACAAATTATAATAAGTCTTCTAATGTTTTACTGTCCACATATTCATTTATTGCATCATCCAGTCCTTGCCAAAATGAACGTGTTTTACAAATTTGTTCTCTTGAACAATTTCCTTCATTTGTTAAACAGTATATTGGCACTAAATCACCTTCTGTTGCTCTTAAGATGTCACCAACTCTATATTCTTTTGGTAATTTGGATAGTTTATATCCACCTGTATTTCCTCTTGCCGTTTCTAGAAAACCTGCTTTATTTAACATTGCAATTATTCTTTCTAAATATTTATTAGATATTTCTTGTCTTTTTGCTATGTCTTTTAAAGTTATATAATTACCATTGCTATTTACTGCTAAATCTATCATTACTCTTAAAGCATATCTACCTTTTGTTGATATTTTCATTCTTTTCTCCTAACAAATTTATTTGTTTATTTTTTCTATCTCTTTAAATCTTTTTATTTTTTGAGTTGTTGTTTTTTCAAGTGGTTCTGTTGTTATTATAAGTTCTTTTATTCTTTTGAAAACCGGTAGTTTTTGATTTATTTTTTTTATATCTTCCCAAATCAAATCTTTATATTCTTTCTTTGATTTTTCTCCAAATTTTTCTTTTATTAGAGTATCATCATATACTACCTTTATTCCTAATGTTAATTCACCTTTTGAATTTTCCTTTGAATATAATAGGCTTTCTTGAACATAAGGTAATTCATTTACTAAAAATTCAATGTCGCTAGGAAAAACATTTTCCCCATTTTTTAATACTATTACTTCTTTCTTTCTTCCTGCTATAAATAAATAGCCATCTTTGTTATAATATCCTAAATCTCCAGTATGGAACCATCCGTCTTTTATAGCTTCTTTTGTAGCTTGTGGATCTTCATAATATCCAATCATAACATTAGGACCTTTAGCAACTATCTCGCCTATTCCTTTTTCATCCACATTTTCTAATCTTATTTTTACATTAAAAGGAGCCATTCCGACACTTCCAGGGCAATGTTCTTTATCGGTTTCTGCTGCAAGAAGAGGCGAAGTTTCTGTTAGTCCATATCCTTGTACTGTGTCTATTCCAAAGTTATTGTAGCCCTTTATTATATTTTTATCCATTGAAGCTGCACCAAAATATGCTATTCTTAAATTTCCTCCTAACTGGTCTAAAACACTTTTAAATACTTTTCTTCTAATATCTATATGGAATATTAATAAGAAATTTGCTATTTTACTCATAATGTTTACTATTTTTTCTTTTCCTTGTTTTTTTATTCCTTTTTGTATTTTTTTGTATATTGTCTCTAATACTAATGGTACTGCTACAAATACACTTATTTTATATTCTTGCAAATTATTTGCAATATATTTTAATCCATCACAGAAAGCTACGGTTGCACCACTATAAAATCCATATAAGAATGTAATAGTACATTCAAAAGTATGGTGTAATGGTAAAAATGATAATAATACATCTGTTTCATACATTTTAGACATTTTTGCCATTGCAATTATATTTGATGTGATATTTTTTTGTGATAACATAACTCCTTTAGCTGCACTTGTTGTTCCTGATGTAAATATTAAGACACTCATTTTTTCATTATCTATTTTTATATCTTTATATTTTGTATCTCCATCTTCTAATAATTTCTTTCCTTCTACTAATAATTTTTTAAAAGATAATACCCCATCTTTTTCTTCTTTTAAATCCATATTTATATAATATTTTAAAGTGCTATTTTCTTCTTTTAATTTTTTAAATATCTCACTATATTTATCCTCAAATATTACTGCATCTGCTTTACTTCTTTGTATTAAGTTCCTTATTTCTTGTTCAGGTAATGCTTTATCTAATGGTACTACAACCATATTAGACGTAGTAATTGCAAAATAACTTTCACACCATTCATATCTATTGCTGCCTATTAGAGCAATTTTTTTATTCTCAAGTCCCATTTTTAAAAGTACTGTTCCTAAACATTCTATTTCTTCTTTTACTTCTTTATATGTTTTTTTCACTACTTTTTGATTTGGTTTTCCTAAATTTTCTTTAAATTTATATGCAATATTGTTTGGATATTTTTTAGCGCTCCTGTTTACCAATTCTCTAAAATTTTTTATTGTATCAGCTTCATAAATCTCATTATTTAGTTTTTTCATTGTTTTCCCTCCAATTTGTTTTTTCATTGTTTTAGTTTAGCATATTAATAGAATAATGGCAATAAAAAATAAAAATTGCTTATTCTACACTTTTATGTTATAATAGTAGAGTAAATTTATACAATTCTACTGATAGTAGAATATAGGAGAAGCATTGTAAAATGGACGATTTAAAGAAAACCATAGCAAACAATATTGCATTTTTGAGGAAAAGTAAAAAAATGACTCAACTTGAATTTTCTAATGAATTACATTATTCAGATAAAGCAGTTTCTAAATGGGAAAGAGCAGAGTCAACCCCTGATATAGTTGTATTAAAGCAAATATCAGATTTTTTTGGTGTGTCTGTTGATTATTTATTAACCGAACATAATAAAAGTGAAACTTCTTTAATAAATACTAATTTTAAAAGCAAAAGAACTTTGAATAAATTAGCTCTTACATTTTTATCAGCCACACCTGTTTGGATTATTGGCACAATTGTATTTGTGTTAATTGCTCTTTTTGCTCACAAATATATTTGGCCTGTGTTTTATATCTGTGTTCCAATAACTATATTATTATTTTTAATTTTTAATAGTGTATGGGGAAATAGAAGAATAAATTACTTTATTATATCTTGCTTTATATGGTCTATATTGTTTTGTTTATATTTTATATTTATAAAATATAATGCTTGGCAACTCTTTATTTTAGGAATTCCAGCGCAAATTACAATATTGTTATGGTCTAGATTAAAAAAATAAAATTTTATAATTAAATTATTCACAAAGGTAATATCTTATTAATAAAAAAATTTGTTGCTTATATAATAAAAATAGTGATTGTATCTAATAATACCATCACTATTTTTATTAAATTATTTTTCATTTTAAACTCTTGCCCAAAACCAGCTTAAACTGTCATCTATACTTTTCTTCTTTTCTATTTTTGCTTCTATATCATCTATCCACAAATAAGATATAAAAGACAAGAAAATGAATATAAAGTCTACTCTTATACTTCCTGTTAATACTGCATTTAATTCATCTGATATATTTTTTGTTGTCATTAATTCTACAGTATGTCCAACTAATAAAGCTAGAAATATAAATAGCATCATTGCTACTATTGCGCTTTTGTGTGTCTCTTTACCTAAAAACAATATTAATACAAAAAGTACTAATGCTAAAAGTGTTGTTATTGCATTTGTAAAATCAATAAATGGCATTTGTGTTTCCTCCTTTATTTTAACTTTTGTTCTATTAATTTTGCTAAAGCTTCAGCTTTAGTTTTAATATAACCTTGATTTTCTCCTTCTATCATAACCCTTACAAGTGGTTCTGTACCAGAAGGTCTAATAAGTACTCTTCCATTTCCGGAAAATTCTTTTTCTAATTTATCTATTTCTTCTTTTATTTCTGCATCTTTTTCATAATCATATTTCTTTTCTGCAGATACTTTTGCATTCACTAATACTTGTGGATATATTTTTATTATATCACATAATTTTGAAATTGGAAGTCTTTTTTCTAACATTATTTTAACTAACATTAATGATGTTAAAATTCCATCTCCTGTTGGATTATAATCTAATAATATAATATGTCCAGATTGTTCTCCCCCTAAATTATATTCATTTTTCAACATGTTTTCAAGAACATATCTATCTCCAACTTTTGTTGCTTCAAAATTTATTCCATTGCTTTGTGCATATTTTCTTAATCCTAAATTACTCATCACAGTTGCAACCAAAGTATTATTTTTTAGCATTTTCTTTTCTTTTAGATAGTTAGATATTATAGCCATTATTCCGTCGCCATCAACTAATTCTCCTTTTTCATTAACGGCTAAACATCTATCTCCATCACCATCATAGGCTATTCCTAAATTGCATTTGTTCTCTACTACAAATCTTTGTAATCCTTCTATATGAGTAGATCCACAGTTATTATTAATGTTTATTCCATTTGGTTCATTATTTATTATATAGTGTTTTATTCCTAATTTTGTGAATATTTTGTCTGCAACTTTATATGTTGCCCCATTCGCAGTATCTAATGCTACTACAAAATTTTCTTTATCTAAATTTTCTAAATCTTCTTCAAAATTTTTTCTAAAAAAGTATATATATTCTTCTAACAGATCTTCTCTGTTTTCTGCAACCCCTATTTTTTCATTTATTGCTGTTAGCTCATCTAGTTTTCCAGAGTCCATTACTTCTTCTATTTCTTCTTCTAAAGTATCTGGAATTTTCATTCCTTTATTGCTAAAGAATTTTATTCCATTAAATTCATAAGTATTATGTGATGCTGATATTACAACACTGGCATCTGCTTTATATCTCTTTGTTAAATAGGCAACACCTGGCGTTGGAATAACTCCTAATTGTTTAACATTTGCTCCATAGCTTAAGAATCCAGCCGTCATTGCTGCTTCTATTAATGTTCCTGATATTCTTGTATCTCTTCCTATAAATATTGTTGGTGTGTGGTCTGTATGTTTTGATAATACATAGGCTCCTGCTTTTGCTACTTTATATACTAATTCTGGTGTTAATTCACTATTTGCAATTCTTCTAATTCCATCTGTACCAAAGTATTTTCTCATATAATGTAATTCTTCCTTTCATGTAATATTTATTATTTACTATATTATATATTTTATTATAATAAAAATGCAATAGTTTTTTAAAAAATTGATAACAATATACAATATAATATTGGTTTCATCAAATTTTTACAAATTAAAATAAAATCATATAATTTTATTCCTATTTTATTTAATTTCTTATATTCTTTAATTATAAATTCTGCATCTTTTTTATTTATTAGTTGTTTTTTATTTATATATTTTTCTGATAAATATTCAGCTCTAGTCATCGCATCATTCTCTAAAAATCCTCTAATAGCAAATAAAATAAATTGCATTAATATTAATATTATTAATAAAATATTATTTATATTGTTATTAAAGACGTTGCATATTGCTAAAATAGAAATAATTATAAAATACAATATGTTTATATTTGATAATATAAAGTTAAATTTTAAAACTGTTTTATTTTGTATAGAATGTATACATTCATGTGCAATTGTTTGTATTCTAGTAAAAGTATTATTTATATTTGCTATTAATATCTTATTTTGCATTACTAAATATAAGCTTGTTTGTGATTTATTGTTACTCGTTTCTTCTACTGTTACAGTAGTATTTTCTATCATTTGTAATATTTCTTCGCAAATTTGCTTATTTTCAGGAAATTTTTCTATTATATTATTATTTTCTTTACTTAATCCAATTGCTCTTACTTCTTTTATGTCTTTTATTTTTATATTTAGTCCTACTTTTAAAATTATAATTGTTAGTACTAGTATAATGATAATTATTAAATATTCCATTTTACCTCTTATTTTATTATATATATTTTATTTTTTATGTTTCATATTTAAGTTTAATATTTATAATATTTTTTATTATCTACTAATTACTGTATTTAATATATGTTTTGATGTACAATTTGTGCCTTAACAATTATAGTAGATACTTTCAAAAAAGAGCGTATAATTACGCCCTATTTTTATGTTATTCTATGATTTCTGCACTTTTTCAATATGGCTTTTATATTCCATATTTTATTTTTATAATACATCTTTTACAACTTCTGCAATTATTTTGTTTATATCTGCTATCATAACATTAAATTGAAGTTCTAATTCGAAATATTTTTTCATTTCTTCATCTTCTAGTAGTTTAGTATATTTCTCTTGTAACTCTTCTAATCTTTGTTTGTGCCTTTTAGCAAATTCTTCGTTGTTTGGATCTTCTTGCATTGAACTTAATTGTATTTCATATCTTAATTTTTCAAATTCTTCTAGTTTTTGTTTTTTGTCAGGATTTAAATTTATTTTTTTCTTTAATTCTTTATAATCTATATATTCTTTTGATTGTTTTATTTCTGAAGCTAATTTGTTTGCTGTATCATATATATTCATAAATTTAAATTTCCCCTTTCTTTTTTATTTTTAATAATTGATTTTATTTACAATTAAAATTATTATATATCAAATTATTATGTATTTATGTTATGCATAAGCATGTTTCTTTTTGAAGTTTAATAAATTTGTAATTTCTTTTTGTGCATTTTCTGTCTTTTCCGCTTTTTTTGCTCTCTCTTGTAGCATTTGCTTTGCTTGTCTTTCTGCCATAGTCTGGCATATTGCCTTTTCGTATGTAAAATGTGTATCTTGTGCTATCTTCTCCCAATTGAATTGCTCTTTTACTTTTTGTTTTGCTTTCTTTGCCACATTTGTTGCTAATTGATGGTCATATAGTAAAGCTGTTATAGAGTCTGCTATTGAGTTTGGATTTCCTGCATAAGCTTTCATTCCATCGACTCCATGGTTTACTATTTCATTTAGTCCACCTACATCGGATACAACAGTTGGTACTCCTGCAAGCATCGCTTCTAGAGCTACTATTCCAAATGGTTCATACGTGCTTGGGAATACTGCAATATCAGCGCATTTATACATCTTTTGTACTTTTTTAGAATCCAAATATCCCGTAAAGTATATTTTATCTGTTAAACCTAAACTTGCCGCCTCTGCTTTTAATTCATCTATCATTCCACCACGTCCAGCAATTATTAATTTTGCATCATTATAGTTTGATAATACTTTCGGCATTGCAGCAATTAAGTGTTGAACTCCTTTTTCATATACTAATCTTCCAACATAAAGAATAATTTTCTCATTATCCATAGCATACTGTCTTCTAAAGTCATAATCTCTATCTATTCCTGTGAAGTTTGTTAAGTTTATTCCATTTGGTATAACATTTATTTTATCATAAGGTAATCCAAATAATCTTTGTAAATCGTTTTTCATAAAATTACTATTTACTATTACTTCTGTTGCTTCATAAGTTAAAAGCCATTCTGTATCATTTATGTATCTTTGGGTGTCATCATGTATTCCGCTATTTCTTCCTGCCTCTGTCGCATGTATTGTTGCTACTATTGGAATATCGTATGCATTTTTTAAAGATTTAGCTGCATAAGTTACTAGCCAATCATGAGCATGTATTACATCAAATCCACCTTCTTTGTTTATTATTTCTATAGCCTTTGATATCATATTAAAATTTAATTGCATAATCCAGTCTATAAAATTGTTTGGATGTATCATGTAATTGTCTACCCTGTACACATTTACTCCTTTATCATTTTCATATTCTGGAACATTTTCACCATCTTTATATGTTATAACTGTAACTTCATGTCCATCTTTAATTAATCTTTTTGATAAATCATGGACAACTCTTGCAATTCCTCCTACTATTCTTGGTGGATATTCCCATGTTAGCATTAGTATTTTCATTAGATATAATCTCCCTTCAATTAATTCTCTTTAGTATTATATTCGCATAATTCTCAACAATTACATTGTATACAAAAAAAATACAAATGTAAACATTTTTTATAAATTTTTTACATTTTTTTTCAAAAACTTGCATTAACTTTACAGAATTGCATTTAACTTTTTATTTGAGGTTTTTTACAGATTTCATATTTAGTAATATATAAAAACATGCATTTAAAACTATCACATAGTATTTAAAATGCATGTAAATATTTATTTTTTTTACTTGTTATTTATCATCTTGATCATAATCTTCATAATCATTATCTGTTTCATCATATTCAAATTCGTAATCTTCTATTGGCTTATGATATTTTATATTCTTTTTTGGCTTCACCTGTGGTTGAACTGTCTCTTGTTTTGATGTCTTTTTTTCTCTTTTTTCGTCTCTTATTTTTTCTTCTTTTTTGTTTTGAATTTGTTTATTTAATGTAGAATTTGCTTTATCAATTAAGTCTGGCACATAATCTAATAATCTGTCTATACATGAATTATGATCTACTGGTAATAATTTTACTGTATTTGGCTGTACTACTAAAAATGCCACTGGTGCTATGCAAACTCCTGCTCCAGATCCTCCACCAAAAGGTAGTCTGTATTGCACTTGTTCTTCTTTGTCTTTCTTTTTATATTCATCTAGCGTCTCTCCTCTGAATTCGCTTCCACCTGCGGCAAAGCCAAACTTTACTTTTGATATTGGTATTATTACAGTATTATTTGACGCTTGTATTGTTTCTCCTATTATTGTATTTACATCTATCATGTCTTTTATGCTATTCATTGCTGTATTCATAAGATTTTCTATTGGATGTTCTCCCATATAATCACTTCTTTCTTTTTAGTATTACACATAATATGTACCATTTCTGTATTTTTTATACAATTTATTTCTTTCATTTTTTGTTTCTTTTATTTTTTGCTTTTTTAATTTATTTTCTTCTTTATTTAGCTTTACAAATTTGATTAAGATGTTTATTAAATGAGAAACCTTTGTATTTGTAGTCATTGTTAGTTTTATATTATACATATTAATTTCTTTATATATGGGAGTTATTTTATAATTTACTATATCTGAAATGCATATCTTTTGACTTTTATAAATTTTGTCATTTATTACATGTGGCAATATATTTGCTATTATCGTTGATATTATTGCAACTAAATATGAAGTTACCATGTAATTTTTAGTTCCAACATAAATTTCTGCTTCAAATTTTTGCAATTCTATTTTTGTTTTTAAACATAATCTTTTTAATTCTCTATCTCTTTCTAATTTATTTATGTTTCGTCTGAAATTCATTTTTAAATCTTGAATAGTAATATTTTTATCATTTTCATGTTTCTTTATCTTTCCATACAAACTTGATAATTTCTCTTTATTTAACTTTATAGATAACCATTTTATATTTCCTACTTTAAGTGATATTTGTATCATTATATTATTATTGTTGTTTTTTTTGTCTATGTTACTCATGTCTAATTTATCTATTTTTAATTCTAGTTTAGAAATATATATAATAAATAGTATATTTAACAAAGTTAAGAGTATAAAGCTTATTATTAATATAATATAAAAAACTAATACCATATATCTTCTCCTATTTTAAGTTTAGATATTTAATATTAGTTTTTCCACTTTTTACTATTTTAAACAATTATTTACAAGCATTTGTTTTTTATTTATTTAATATTTTTAAATTATATTTATGCAATTTTATCTTTATTTTTTTCAACAGAAATATCACCAAATAATTTTTCTTGGCTTGTAATTACTTTATTTCTTCTAGATAGCTCTAATAATCCTGAAAATGCTGTGACCACTTCTTCCGTCTCGCATTTTGTTAAAGAAAATAATTTATTAAATATGAATCTAGGCCTATTTACTAATTCCTTCAACATATCTTTTACTTTACTAGCAACTGTATATTTATCTGTAATCGCTATTTTTTCTATATTGCTAGCATTTTCATTTACTTTCTCATTATTTATTTTTATTATATTTTGATATGTATCTATTATAGTCTGTTTATCATAATTTGTTTCTAATTTTTGTATAGGTAATTCTATAGTATCTGGCAATTTATAAAATCTAACAGCACTTTCGCTATACATAGTTTTAAATTGTTTTGTTATCTCTTTGTATTTTTTATATTCAACAATTCTTCTTAATAACTCTTCTTCAGAAATTTCCTCTTCTTCAGAATTATCTATTGGAAGTAAACTTTTAGATTTTAAATATATTAGTGTTGATGCCATTAGTAGAAATTCGCTAGTAACCTCTAAATTCATCTCTTCCATTTTATTTATATATTCTATATATTGATCTGTTATTTCTGAAAGTTTAATATCATTAATATTCATTTTATTCTTGTCTATCAAATGACATAATAAATCTAATGGTCCTTCAAAATTTTCTATTTTTATTGCATATTTATTTGTTTCTAAAGTTAATACATTTTGCATTTTGCTATCTTCCTCTTTATTGGTTTTATATTTTTTTGTTTTAGTCAAGTGATTCTATCGCCTGTTTTATATTTGTAGTTTTATATCCTTTTTTTACTAGAAACTGGATTATCATTTCTTCATCCATTTGGTTTTGCTTTTTTAGTATTATATTTCTGGCAGAGTTTGTTTCATATTCCTCTAGTTTCTCTTGATTATTATTTATATAATCTTCTACTAAACTACTTGAGACACCTTTAGCCATTAACTTGTACCTTATCTCTTTTATAGATAAATTATTTAATGCAATAAATTCATTGACTGCTCTTTCTATATAGTTATTATCATTTATATAACCATTTTCTTCTAGCTCTTCTATTATATCATTTAATAATTCATTGTCTATAGTATTATAAAATTTATTTTTTACTTCTTGTTTCGTTCTTTTTTTATATAAAATATATTTTAGTACTTTTGATTTTTGTTTATCAAATTCTTCTATAGTGTACATATAAACTCCTATAAAAATTATTCATCTAATGAATCTGTCTCATCATCATCTTCTTCTGTTTCGCTGCCTTCACTTAAACTCTTTTCAAATGCTTCATTGAATTTTTCTCTAACTTTCTTCTCTATGTCCGCCATTATTTCCGGATTTTCTTCTAAATACTTTTTAGCATTTTCTCTGCCTTGTCCTATTCTTGTTCCATCATAACTAAACCATGAGCCACTTTTCTCTACTATGTCCAGATTTACACCTAAATCTAATATGTTTCCTGACTTTGAAATTCCTTTTCCATATATTATATCGAATTCTGCCTCTCTAAATGGTGGGGCTACCTTATTTTTAACAACTTTTACTCTTACTCTATTTCCAAATACTTCTCCGTCTTGTTTTAAATTTTCTATTTTCCTTATATCTAGTCTAACAGATGAATAGAATTTTAACGCTCTTCCTCCTGGTGTAGTTTCTGGATTTCCAAACATTATTCCTACTTTTTCTCTTAATTGATTAATAAATATTATTGCTGTATTTGATTTATTTAAAACTCCTGCTAGTTTTCTTAAAGCTTGAGACATAAGTCTTGCTTGTAATCCTACATGTGCATCTCCCATATCTCCATCTATTTCTGCCTTTGGAACCAAAGCTGCAACTGAATCTACTACTATTATATCTATAGCTCCGCTTCTAACTAAAGCTTCTACTATTTCTAAAGCTTGCTCTCCTGTATCTGGTTGAGATACTATTAAATTATCTATATCTACTCCTAAATGTTTTGCATATACTGGATCTAATGCATGTTCAGCATCTATAAAAGCTGCTTCTCCACCTGCTTTTTGTGTCTCTGCTATCATGTGTAAAGCAAGAGTTGTTTTTCCAGAAGATTCTGGCCCAAATATTTCTATTATTCTTCCTTTTGGTATTCCACCAATTCCTAATGCTACATCTAAACTTAAAGCTCCTGTAGGTATTGCTTCTACATTCATAGTTTTGAAGTTTCCCAGTTTCATTACAGATCCTTTACCAAATTGCTTTTCTATTTGTCCTAAAGCTGATTCTAAAGCTTTTTTCTTTTCGCTGTTTTCCATATTAAAATTTTCCTCCTTTATTTTGTAAACATGTGTTTGTATTTTTGTATGTCTACATTATATACTATATTTTTTATTTGTCAATAGTTTTTTCAAACATTTGTTTTATTATTTTCTATACCAGTTTTCTATTCCATAAAAACTACTGTAATTATTTGCTTCTATTGTACCTATTAGAGATTGACTAGATATTGAAAAGTTTTTATCCCTATATAGCCCAATAAATGGGACTTCGTCTTTATATATATTATATATATTTTGGTATATTTCTTCTAATTGTTTGTTGTCTTTTATTATTGAAGCATCTTGCATTAATGCAAATAATTTATCGTTTTTATAATTTTCTAAATTTCCTTCTGCAAAATAATATGTTAAATCTGGACTATATGCATTATATACTCCTGTAAATAGGATTTGGTAATTTTTATTAGCTATATATTCTTTATATTGTTCATCGGATATTTTGTTTATTGTAAGTTCTATTCCTATTTGTTCTAATTGACTTTTTATTAATTCTGCCACATTTATTCTTGTCTCATCATCTTTTTTTACTGATAACCTTAACCTTAATGTTGTAGTAGTTCCATTTATATTTTTTCTCCAGCGGTTATTCGCATAAGTCCATTCACCGGTCTGTTAAAACTTTCTTTGCTTGTTCTGTATTATACCCTGAGCTTACATTGCTTGCAGTATATAAATAGCTACCATAATCTAGTGGATATTCTGCTATGTTTTTTTGATTGTTGAATATTGTAGATATTATATTTCCTTTATCTATTGCATAACTAAGTGCTTGTCTTACAGCCTTATCTTGTAAAATTTTATCTTCACAATTTAAACTTAAGAAGTCAAATTGTCTACCTGGATATTCTGTTTTATTAAATCCTATAGTTCCAATATAATCCTGAAAATTTGCATTAGATGTGTTTATTAAATCTAAATTTCCAATTTTAAAATTGTTATATGCTTCTCCCATAGAAGAATAAATATTAATTTTTATAGTATCTATTTTGTTCTCTTGTTTAGAAATATCTCTCCATTTTTCATTTTTGGTTAATGTAATGTTATTGGTACTTATAGATGAAATTTTATATTTCCCTGTTCCAATAGGAGTCTTTGTACTATTATAAAAATCTTCTCCATAATAATAAGTACTTGACATTATTGGGAATACTAAATTGTACTCAAAAAACGGAATTGTTTCATCAAGTGTTAATTTTATAGTGCTTGCATCTATTATCTCTACATTAGATATATGTTCTACATTATATTTATATATTGAGTTTCCTTGTTTTAATAAATCTATTGTAAATTGAATATCCTTTGATATAAAAGACGTTCCGTCTTGCCAGTTTATGCTGTTATCTATTTTTACAACATATATATTGTTTCCTGTTTTAGAGCATTCTTTTGCTAGACATGGTTCTACTTTATAATCTTTTGTTATTTTGAAAAGTGGTTCAAATATCAGTGTATCTATATTTAATATTTCTTTATTATTCGTAATAAGAGGATTCATCGTATCATATTGTGTAAGTGGTATCCTTATATCTTTTATAATTGTTTCTTCTGGTATTTTCTCTTCCTGCTTATTTTCTACTGCAGTATTTTTATTATTATTGTATATTCTATATCCTGCATAAATTATAATTCCTATTGCAAATATTATAAATATATATTTAAAAATATTACTTACTTTCATAATACAATCCTTTCATCAATGTTTTGTACATGCTTATAATACATTAAATTTTGATTTTTTTCAATATTAATTTTTATTTAATTGTAATTTTGTTGTATTTAAATTTCATTTGCTTTTTCGCAACCAAAAAGGACATGGTAAAATTCCACATGTCCCTATCTATTCTTATTTGTATTTTAATTTATAGCCTATTTTCTAGATTCTACTATCAGTTTAATACCTGTTCTATCTTCCCCTTCAACTTCTACCTCTGCAAATGCTGGTATACATATTAAGTCCACACCTGCTGGTGCTACAAATCCTCTTGCTATAGCTACTGCTTTAACTGCTTGATTTAAAGCTCCTGCTCCTATTGCTTGCATTTCAGCTTTGTTAGATTCCTTTACTAATCCAGCTATGGCTCCCGCTACTGAATTTGGATTTGATTTTGATGAGATTTTTAAAACTTCCATTCTTTTCCTCCTAATATTTTATTTTTTTGTATGTTTAAGTACAGTTATATTTATATAATATTTAGGATTAATTGTCTATAAAATTTTGGAAATTTCTTACAGTTTTCATCGCGCAATTTGGCTATTTTTCGCCATTTATCTCCTTACTATTCTAGTAATTTTGTTTACTCGACAAGTTTCATCATTAATGTCAAAAATACAACCATTAAGTATGCAACTACCTTCTGCTAATTTATATTTTTCTGGGAGAGTTGTTTCAAATCTTTTTATTGAGGCAGAAATATCCATTCCTATTACAGATTTTTTAGGTCCTGTCATTCCTATATCTGTTATATATGCTGTTCCTTTTTCTAATATTGTTTCATCTGCAGTTTGTACATGTGTATGCGTTCCAAATATTGCAGTTATCTCTCCATCTAAATAATATCCCATTGCTATTTTTTCAGCTGTTGCTTCTGCATGAAAATCTAATATAATGCAATCTACTTTGTTCTTTACCTCTTTTATTATTTCTTGTGCTTTTAAAAATGGATTTTCTGATAATACATTCATATCGGTTCTTCCAATTAAATTCATTACGCAAATTTTTTTACCTTTACATTCATAAATTCCATAACCATTTCCTGGCACGTTTTTTGGATAATTAGCTGGTCTTAATAATATTTTCTCGTCAATAAATGAAAAAATGTCTTTTTTACCCCATGTATGATTTCCCATTGTTATAACATCTATTTTTAATGCTTTTAGTTCATTAAATATTTTTGTTGTAATTCCCATTCCTCCTGCAGAATTTTCTGCATTTACTATTACAAAATCTATATTTTCTTGTTGTCTTATTTTTGGTAATTGTTCTTTTAATTTTTTTACTCCACCTTCACCAACTAAATCTCCTATCGCTAATATTCTCAATTTTTTTCTTCCTTTCATTTTATAATTTTCTTGAATATGAACAAATTTCTATGTTATTATATATCTTTGAGTTTGCATCTTTGTATAGTATTTCTGCATATAAAGCTAGCTCTATTGTTACTACGTCATCGTTTTCATTCTTGATTATTCCATAACAACTACCTGGAATGTCTTCATTTACAGTAATTTTTCTATCTTCATCAGCTGAAAATTTATCTCTTGTATTATCTACTGTTAAAATATAATTTGCATTTTGTACATTTTGATTATCGTTTGCTACCCTATATTCTAAATCTTTTATTATCATATCTCCTTCAGTAGTGAACTGAATAATCCTTACTTTATCTTCTTTTCTACTTTGAGAGTTGATTTTTGTATTCTCTATAAATCTTTCTAATTTTTCTTTATTTAAAATTTTATTGTAGCTTATTATAACACAACCATCTTTTATAGCTTTGTCTACTGAATAGTTTTCTGGAAGATTTTCCAATTTTGTATAGCCATAATCATCTTTATATCTTGAAGTACGCTCTTCTATCATTTTTAATGGTTCTGTTAAATCTGGTTCTTTCCAAACTGGCATTACTTTTGTATAGTATTCATTTTCAGCAATTTTTACTTTTAATATTTTGTATCCTAATCCTATATATTCTTCATAACCTGATATTACCGAGTCTGATATATGCACATTTACAACTCGAATAAATATTGGCTCTTCATTTTTCTCTACTCTGTTTTTGTCTACTAGAAAAAATGTTACTCCTAAAATTATTATTGCTAATAATATGATTAGAATTACCGTTATTATTTTTTTGCCCATTTTTAGCTCCTTTCTGTTTTTCTAATCTTATCATATTTATATAAGTTTTTCCATATATCCTATCAAAAAACATTGCTATATTTTAATAATCACATTTTTGCAAGGTTTTTAAATGATTTTATCACACTTTCCCAGATTTTTTATGGTTTTTATCACATTTTTGTAAATGCATTATAGAATGCTAACATTTTGTTAATCTAAAAAGGAAGACTCTTGATGTAAGAGTCTTCCTTTGGTTTATTTGCTATAAGTTATTTCTATGTTTCCTGATTTTAAGTTTGTTATATAAACTTTATTTCCTTCTATATAAGGAATATTGTCGCTGTTATTATATCTGTTTCTAGCAGCTTCAAATGTTGCAAATTCTTTATTAATATTAACCGTTTTTCCAGATTTATCTGTTCCTGTTATTTTTATTTTAAATTTGCCAGCTTAATTACATTTTTTAATTTTAGCTGCAATATATACGAATTTTAATTTTTTAGTTTAAATTTTCGTGTACGTAAAAAGAAGCCTTAGGTTTAAATCTAAAGCTTCTTTTAATTATTTTGCAAAATCCACAACTCTTGTCTCTCTTATAATATTTACTTTTATTTGTCCTGGATATTCCATTTCTTCTTCAACTTTCTTTGCCACGTCTCTTGCAAGTATTGTCATATCTGCATCTGTTATTTGTTCTGGTTTTACTATTATTCTAACTTCACGCCCAGCTTGAATTGCAAAAGATTTTTCAACACCTTTAAATGAGTCTGCAATTTCCTCTAGTTTTTCTAGACGTTTTATGTAATTTTCTAGTGTCTCTCTTCTTGCACCTGGTCTTGAAGCAGATATAGCATCTGCTGCTGCTACAAGAACAGCTTCTATAGATTGTGGTTCTACATCTCCATGATGTGCTTCTACTGCATTTATTACTAGTGGATTTTCTTTGTATTTTTTCAATACATCAACACCTATTTGAACATGAGTTCCTTCCATATCATGGTCTAATGCTTTTCCTATATCATGCAATAATCCAGCTCTTCTTGCAAGTTTTGTATCTAGTCCTAATTCATCTGCCATTATTCTAGCTAAATTAGAAACTTCTATTGAGTGTTTTAACACATTTTGTCCATAACTTGTTCTGTATTTTAACTTTCCAAGTAAATTTACTAAATCTGGATGAAGTCCCATAACACCTGTTTCTATACAAGCTCTTTCTCCTTCATCTTTTATTGTTTGTGCAATCTCTTCTTTAGCTTTTTCAACCATTTCTTCTATTTTAGCAGGATGTATTCTTCCATCATCCATTAATTTTTCTAAAGCTATTCTAGCAACTTCTCTTCTTAATGCATCAAATCCTGAAATTACCACTGCCTCTGGTGTATCATCTATTATTAAATCTACACCAGTTAGTGTCTCTAATGTACGAATATTTCTTCCCTCTCTACCAATTATTCTTCCTTTCATTTCATCGTTTGGTAAAGGAACTATTGATACTGTAGTTTCTGCTGTATGATCTGCTGCGCATTTCTGAATTGCATATCCTATTATTTGTCTTGCATTTTTTACAGATTCTTCTTTAAATCTTGCTTCTGATTGTTTAATTAGATTTGCTTTTTCTAAAGTTAATTGCTTGTCCATTTCTGTAAGCAATTGTTTTTTTGCTGCTTCTTTAGATAGCCCTGAAATTTTTTGAAGTTCTTGCATTTGCTTTTCTAATAAATTTGAAACTTCTTGTTTTTTGTTTTCCAAGTCTTGTTTTCTTCGTTCTAAATCGCTTTCTTTTTTCTCCATTTGTTCCATTTTGTTTTCCAAATTTTCTTCTTTTTGCAATAATCTTCTTTCTTGTTGTTGTACTTCGCCTCTTCTTTCTCTAACCTCATTGTCTAATTCTTTTCTAGCATTAATAATTTCTTCTTTTGCCTTAAATATTTCTTCTTTTCTTTTATTCTCGGCTTCCTTTTGTGCTAGTTCTATTATCCTTTTAGCTTCATTTTCTGCATTGCCTACTTTAGACTCTGCTATTTTTTTTCTTATTGCAATACCAACAAAGGTAAAAATAACTGCTGAGACTAGAAAAATGGCGATATAAATTATGATATCCATAATTTTACACCTCTTTCTATTTAATTTTCAATGTGCATAAAAATATATATCTAACATCTCTAAAAATATATATAAATTTTATTTAATTTTATATTATCATTTTTTATCTATCTATTTATAATTTTAATATTAGCATATATTTTATCTTCTTATATTTTATCTTTATTATTGTAAACTGTCAAGTGCTTTTTTAGATAATGTGCAATAAAAGCAAATCAACAAATCAAAATTTTTTAAGCAACTAGAAATTGCCAATATATAGAGTTTGAACTAATCTACCGTTTTAAAATTTTTATTAAATTATATATTTAATTAAAAAAATTTTGTTTATTATGATATTATTCTATATAAAAAGTAGCTGATAGCAAAATACTTTTTATACTTTACTATCAGCTATATTTTGGATTTTATTATTATTTATCTTTTAATTCTTTAATTTCTTCTTTGGTTAATCCTGTAAGCTCCATAATCTCTTCTGTTTTCATATTTTTAGATATTAATTTCTTTGCAATTTTCCTTTTGGTTTCTTTTGTTCCTTCTTTTTTTCCTTCTTCTCTTCCAAGTTTTTTACCAAGTTCAGTTCCTTCTCTAATTCCAGTATTATATAATGCTTTTTCGTCCATTATGGCTTTTTCTCTTAATTCTGCTAGTCTTTCCATTTTTTCATCTTCACTCATCTCTCTTACTGTTATTACTGCCTTTTTTACATCTTCATTTTTTTCCATAATTTCTTTGACCTCCCTTGAGTTCGGATCTTCTAAAAACATTACCCATTGGTTCTTTTTATTGTTCTTGTCTTTTTGGTATGCTTCTCTTACTCTCTTTAAGTTTATTATACGTATCTCGAACACATCTGTCAACACTTTCTCTGGCATTTCTTTTTCTCTTATATTCCATATTGTTTCCATTCTCTTTAGCTCTTTGGTTACTTCTATTTCAAAATCTGTTATTGCTATTATTACTACCTTTCTTGCTTTATTATATGTATCTCCTCTTTGTATTTGCTTTGAATATAACCTTGACCAATAATACATCAGCCTATGTATTACTTACTTTCTTTGGGATTTTATCCTAGATTCAATTCTTTAAGATTAAAATTTATAAATTCAAATTTATATAAACAATATTGTTAACAACTTAATTATATATCTCAAATACTGTTTTGTCCAACAAAATCGTGTGTCAAATTTCGACAATAACATATGCATTTGCTGTTTTTTTATAAATTTAATTTTTGTCTGATAATTTACAATAATTTCTTTATCGTTAGTGTAAAATATTTGTAGGCAAAATATAAAAAATGTCTACAAATTTTTTATT
>OLSB01001252.1_pt1 | contig 25525 bp, 30 predicted proteins | sample 1672071 | NCBI WGS metagenome assembly OLSB01 (sample SAMEA3136642, study PRJEB25190) | human gut metagenome | biome: human gut; feature: human-associated habitat; material: faeces | place: Austria | collected 2013 | reverse complement strand
CATCGAAGATGCAAACATTCGGCTGGTTAGAAATGCCACATTTTTTGAACCGAATTTCCAGATGCATTCCCTCAGAAATCGATAGGCATGATCTTCCCATTCTATTCCTCGTCGTGCAAAAGGGGTTGGCTGCTCAAAGTGACAATCCGTTTTTTTGCGGCAGGATTCGGCAGGGCGGATGCGCACATTTCATCTGGCACCGGCATATGATAATACGAAAAGAATCGATGAGGTTTTTATGCCAGATATCAGATATGCACAGAACGAGAATGTGGATCGCGGGGATCTCAGGATGCAGGTCATCGAGCGGGGAACCAGCACGCCGATCGACGATGCAAAAATATCGATCTCCTATTCCGGAGATCCCGACAGCACGGTCGAGGAGGTGAACACGGATGCTTCCGGAATGTCCGAAACACTTACGCTTGATACGCCTCCGCTTGAACTGTCAATGCAGCCGAGCGAGGTGCAGCCTTACGCGGAGTATACCATTCAGGTCACTGCAAAAGGATATCGTCCGATCAATATCTCCGGCATTGAGGTCTTTTCGGGTCAGCTGTCGCTGCAGGAAATCCGGATGGACGCCGAGAAAGCCACCGAAAGCATGACCGATAACATTGTCATTCCTGCACATACCCTTTTTGCGGAATATCCGCCCAAGATCGCGGAAGCCGAGATCAAACCCGTCACGGAAACCGGAGAGATCGTTTTAAGCCGTGTGGTGATCCCGGAATATGTGATTGTACATGACGGCGCTCCGAGTGACCCGACAGCCAGAGACTACTATGTCCGTTATCGGGATTACATCAAAAACGTTGCCTCCAGCGAGATCTATTCGACCTGGCCGGACGCGACGATCCGGGCGAATGTTCTTGCCATCATGTCGTTTACGCTCAATCGTGTATACACGGAGTGGTACCGCAACAAAGGCTACAGCTTTACGATCACGTCTTCTACGGCATATGACCAGAAATTCATGTACGGGCGCAACATTTACCAGAGCATCTCGGATGTGGTGGATGAGATGTTCCAGAACTATCTCTCCAGACCGAATGTCAGACAGCCGATCTTAACGCAGTATTGCGACGGGCAGCGCGTGACCTGCAGCAACTGGCTGAGCCAGTGGGGCAGCAAGTATCTCGGCGATCAGAATTATGAGACGATTGAGATTCTGCGCTACTATTACGGCAATAACATGTTCATCAATACGGCGGAGGAGGTCTCGGGCATCCCGGCGTCCTGGCCGAGAGTCGATCTGTCGGTCGGATCGACGGGAGAAAAGGTCCGGCAGATTCAGGAACAGCTGGCGCGCATCTCGCGTTCCTATCCGGCCATTCCGACGATTACGCCGGACGGAATCTACGGGCCGGCAACCAGGGAGGCGGTGGAGCGTTTCCAGAGTATCTTCGGACTTCCGGTCACGGGCGTGATCGACTTTCGGACCTGGTACCGTATTTCCGAGATTTATGTCGCGGTTACGCGCATTGCGGAGCTGGTTTAGAGGTTGGTTTTTTCCCCGGTTTGTGATAGAATAAGTTACAAACTGGGGATTTTTTTGGAGAATTTTATGGCGAATTACAGGATGACAATACAGTATGACGGCACGCGCTACAGCGGATGGCAGAGCCAGCATGCGACGGACGCGACGATCCAGGGCAAGCTTGAGACTGTTCTGACACGGATGACGGGACAGCAGGTGGATGTCATAGGTTCCGGGAGAACCGATGCGGGAGTGCATGCCATCGGGCAGGTTGCCAATTTTCATCTTAAGCAGCCGCGCGATACGGGGGAGCTGCTGGATGGATTGAACCGTTACCTTCCGGAGGATATTGCCGTAAGCAGCCTGACAGAGGTGGACGAGCGGTTTCACAGCCGCTATCAGGCAGTGTGCAAAACCTACCGCTACCGGATTCATACGGGAGAGGTTCCGGACGTCTTTGCGCGCAGGTATGTGTATGATTACAGGATTCCGCTTGATGTGGAAAGGATGCGGGAGGCGGCGGGACTTCTTCTGGGGGAGCATGATTTTAAGTCGTTCTGCGGCAATACAAGAATGAAAAAGTCCACAGTGCGGACGCTTTATGAAATTCGTGTGGAGGAACACGAATCGGAGATAGATCTTTTTTTCACGGGGAACGGTTTTTTACAGAATATGGTGCGGATTCTGACGGGGACACTGATTGAGGTGGGAGACGGCAGAAGAGAGCCGGGGAGTATGACGGACGTGCTTGCCAGGAGGGACAGACAGGCGGCGGGCTACACGGCACCGGCGCTGGGGCTGGCGCTTTTCTCCGTGGAATACGAAGGCGACGGGCAGAATACGATGGAACAGGCATAAGTGAAGATGGAAAAGTGGTATGAAATAAAAAAAGGCGCCGATTTTCAGGCGATTGCAGAACGGTTTGGCATCAGTCCCGTGACAGCGCGGCTGATCCGCAACCGCGGGGTGATCGGTGATGCGGCGATTGATAAATATCTGAACGGCACATGCAGGGATCTGTATGATCCGCATCTGCTTTATGAGTCAGAGAAGCTGGTTTGTATCCTGTCAGAAAAGATAAGGCAGGGAAGACCGATCCGGATCATTGGAGATTACGACATCGACGGCGTGATGTCTACCTATATTCTGTATCAGGGGATCACACGATGCGGCGGCAGTGTGTCCTGCGCGATTCCCGACCGCATGCGTGACGGCTACGGCATCAACGAGCATCTGATCGATGCGGCGTATGAGGAGGGGATGGACACGATCATCACCTGCGACAACGGCATTGCAGCCATCAATGAGATTGCGCATGCGAAAGAGCTGGGGATGACGGTTCTGGTGACGGATCACCATGAGATTCCCTATGTGGAGGAGCAGGGAGTGCGGCGGTATCTGCGGAGCGCGGCGGATGCCATTGTGAATCCGAAGCAGCAGGAGTGTTCCTATCCGTACAAAGGGCTCTGCGGGGCGACGGTGGCGTGGAAGATTATACAGCTGCTTTACGAGAAGTTTTGTATTGACACGGAGGAGGCATTCGCGTTTCTGGAATTTGTGGCGTTTGCGACAGTGGGCGATGTCATGGAACTGACGGATGAGAACCGGATTCTGGTGCGGGAGGGATTAAAGCGGCTGCACCGGACAGCGAACCTTGGCATGCGCGCCTTGATTTTACAGAATCAGCTGACGCCGGAGCAGATCACATCGTACCATATCGGATTTGTGCTTGGTCCCTGCGTCAACGCCAGCGGGCGGCTGGAGACAGCCAAAATTGCACTGAATCTTTTCTTGCAAAAAAACGAGATTGATGCAGGGAAAATTGCAAAAGAACTCGTGGAACTGAACGCACAGCGCAAAAGCATGACGGCAGACGGCGTGGAACTGGCAAAACAGATCGTCGACGAGGGAACAGCGGGCGAGAAGGTGCTGGTGATCTATTTGCCCGGGGTGCATGAAAGCCTGGCGGGGATCATTGCGGGGAGAATCCGGGAGTCCTACCACAAGCCGGTATTTGTTCTGACGGACGGCGAGGAGGGAGTGAAGGGGTCCGGCAGATCCACGGAAGCGTACTCGATGTATGACGAGATGTGCAAGTGCCGGGAATGTTTTTCAAAATTCGGCGGACATCCGATGGCGGCAGGGTTGTCGCTGCGCGAGGATGTGGCGGTATTCCGCGGCAAAATAAATGCCTGCTGTGAATTGACAGAAGAAGATTTTATACCTAAGATAAGGATAGATATGGCAATGCCTGCCGCGTATCCGACGATCGGGCTGATCCGGGAGCTGGCGCGCTTAGAGCCGTTTGGAAATGGCAACAGTAAGCCACAGTTCGCGGACAGGGAGCTTGCGCTTCTGCGGGCGTCTGTGGTGGGCAGGAACCAGAATGTGTTGAAGCTGTCCCTTATGACGGCGGCGGGAGAACATGTCTCTGCGGTCTATTTTGGGGATGTGGAGGCATGGAAGCAGTATTACAGCGAAAAATACGGGCAGACGGAGGTGGACGCTGCGCTTCGCGGAAGGGCGAATGCCATCCGGATGTCGGTGATTTACTATCCGGAAATCAATGTATATCAGGGAATGGAGAGTGTCCAGCTCATCATTCGCAACTATAAATAGAACGTGGCGGGTGGACAGAAGGAGTAGCTATGTTTAGTGGAAAGAGAGAAAAGGCTTTATTAGAAGAGGAACTTGCGGCATTAAGGGAGACGGAGAAACGCGAGAGGGAGCTGCTCCATAAGATCGCAGGACAGAAGGATACCGCGGAGGAACAGTTTGCACGCATGACAGCCTCGCGTGCACAGATGGAAAAAGAGATCGAAGAGATCGAACAGCAGATGCAGCAGAACGGGGAGTTGTCGGAGAACGGCGCGCAGGCGGCGGGAGAACTTCACAATACGTTGATTACAATGAATAACGGAATCGCGACATTCGACGCCAACCACAGCGTTTTTATGGAGCAGGTGAAGGGGCAGAATGAAAAGGTCGTCGAGATCGTGGAGAACAACAAGCACTTTACGACGCCGATGAAGCATATCTCGGAGGCTCCGCAGGCGCTTCGCGAGATGCGCCAGGCACTTGGTGAGAGGGCAGAGCGCATGGAGGAACTGTCGAAAACGATGGGGGTGCTGGCGCTCAATTCTGCGATCGAAGCAGGAAGAATGGGGGAGAGCGGAACCCGGTTTGTGACGGCGGCAGAGCAGGTGCGTGCATATGCGGACGATTATGAGCAGGAGGCGCTGGCGTTAAAAGACCAGCTTGGGGAGGCGGAAGAACGGATCGCGTCTCTGGAGGAGCAGGTACACCACTTAAACGAGCTGCTCAAGGAGAATAATATTTCCATGGGAAAGCTTTACCGCGACTGTGCGCAGAATATGGCGGCTTATGAGACCGGACAGATCGGGCTGAGGGGGCTGATCCAGGATACGGCGGTCGCGAGAGCAGATGTGCTGCAGCAGTCGGCGGACGAAAATGTGCGCGCCAGGGAGGCATTCCTGAAATATGTATCCGGCATGCAGGAGGAACTGGCAGAGCAGAAGAGCAGCGCGGATGAACTGGAGAATGTCTGCAAGAGCATCCTGCAGTCGGCAGGGGAAGCCGGATGATGCCGGTTTTGCTGCAAAGGATACAGAGCAGAGAGCAGGAATCAGAGAGTATAAATAATAAAAAGTGAGGGAACAATGCTATGACAAAAGAAAAACAGTTCAGTTTTTTATCAAAGGACGGAAAGACGAAGATTCATGCGGTAAAGTGGATGCCGGAGAGCGGAGAGTACCGGGCGGTCTTGCAGATCACGCACGGCATGGTGGAGTATATTGAACGCTATAAGCCGTTCGCGGAATTTTTAAATGACCAGGGGGTCCTTGTGGTCGGACATGATCATCTGGGACATGGTGCGTCGGTTGCATCCGAGGAGGAATTGGGATATTTTGCAGAGCCGGATCCGAGTGACACGCTCGTCGAGGATATGCACACGCTGCGCACGACGATCCAGACAGAGAACCCCGGCGTGCCGTATTTTATGATGGGACACAGCATGGGATCTTACATGCTGCGCAAATACCTGTGTATTCACCCGGAGGGAGTGGCTGGCGCCGTCATCATGGGAACCGGGGCAATGCCGGATAGCACGATGAAGTTTGGACTGTTTTTATGCCGTACGATCGCACTATTCCGTGGATGGCATTACAGAAGCCGCCTGATGCAGAGCCTTTCCTACAGCAAGCCGTACAAGCGTTATGATTTATATGGAAAGGATTATGCCAACAGCTGGCTGTCCAAGAATGTGGAGAATGTCAAGACGTACTATGCCGATCCGCGCTGTACATTCCTGTTTACCGTAAATGGTTACAAGGGTCTGATGGAGGCGGTATTGTTTGACGATCAGATGGAGAATATAAAAAAGGTTCCGAAAAATCTGCCGCTGTTTTTTGTATCCGGTGCGGACGATCCGGTCGGAGATCTGGGCGAGGGCGTTAAGAAGGTGTACGGTATGTACAAAGATGCGGGGCTTTCGGATATTACCTACCGCCTGTACGAGAATGACCGTCATGAGATTTTAAACGAGACAGACCGCGATCAGGTTATGGCGGATATTGCATCGTGGCTGAACGTGCATGTGGAACTGTAATCTTAACGGACAGGTTTCTTAAATTTATATAAATAAAACTACTGGAGGGAAAACGCCGGTTGTTTTTAGGGAAAGTTCGTAGTAAAATAGAGACTTGTTTTGGAAGGAGGATTTCACATGAAAAAGAATGGAATGAGAGTTACCAGTTTATTTCTGGCTGCGGTGATGCTTGCATCGGCGCCTGTCACGGCGTCCGCGGCGGATACATCAGCGAATGTAGAGGGAGAGGTTGTCGTAGACCAGACAAGTCAGGATCAGACTTCAGCAGAGACACAGAATCAGGCAGGACAGGATCAGACTTCGGCAGAGGCGCAGGATCAGTCACAGGCTTCGGCAGCGGAGGACGCTGCCACGGGAGCAAACAGTGATAACGTGACAATCCAGGCGGATGATAAGCCATATCTTGCGCTGGGAGCGGATCTGACGGATGCCCAGAAGAATACGGTGCTTTCCCTGATGGGGATTGATCCGGCGAACCTTGGCAATTATGATGTGGTCTATACAACGAATGCAGAGGAGCATCAGTATCTGGATTCCTATATCAGTTCCTCACAGATCGGAAGCAAGTCATGGTCTTCCGTTGTGATCGTAAAACGCGATAAGGGAAACGGATTAAATATTTCAACCAGGAATATCAATTACTGTACAGTCGGCATGTACAAAAATGCGTTGACAACGGCGGGTATTACCGATGCGGATATCATCGTTGCAGGACCGCAGGAGATCTCCGGTACGGCGGCGCTTGTCGGCGTATTCAAGGCATACCAGGAGATGACAGGTGAGACGATCAATGCGGATATCATCGACGCATCCTTAAATGAGCTCGTGGTTACCGGGCAGTTAGAACAGTCGATTGCCGGACTTTCCGATGAGGAAGTGGAAGAGTTTATCGCTTACATCAAGTCGGTCATTGCACAGAATGATCTGAAAGATGAGGCGAGCATCAATCAGGCAATTGATGATGCCTGCAGCAAATATAATGTGACACTGTCAGATTCCGAGCGTCAGCAGATCGTGGATCTGCTCTTAAAGATTACATCTCTGGGAATCAATCTTGACAGCCTTGTGGATTATGCGGAGTCACTGTACCATTCCTTTAAGGATGGCGGAGGAGACAGCAGCGTGCTCTCGAGCGTAGGCACATTTTTCTCAAATGTATTCAGCTCGATCGCGGACTTCTTTAAGGGATTGTTTTCGTAAACGGAGGAGAGGAAGGAATCTATGGTAGACAGAAAGAGACGGCTGGATTGCGCGAACGGAATCCGGAAAGCAGACATTGTATTAAAGCATGGCAAAGTATTGAACGTATTCACGGAGGAGATTCTGGAAGCGGATGTGGCAATCTGCGGCGATACGATCGTGGGAGTCGGTTCCTACGAGGGTGAGCGGGAGATCGACTGTACCGGAAAATATCTGGTACCGGGATTTCTGGATGCCCATATGCATATTGAATCCAGTATGGTATCTCCGGGCGAATTGACCAAGGTGCTGGTGCAGGCGGGAACGACGACCATTGTTGCGGATCCGCACGAGATTGTCAATGTGTGCGGTGTGAAGGGAATGGATTATTTTCTGAAATGTGCGGGCAAGGCGCTGGTACATATTTTCTTCATGATTCCGTCCTCTGTTCCGGCAACCGATGTGGAGACAAACGGATGCGGGGAGTTTCTGGCGTCCGATATGATGAAGTATGTGGATGATGCACGAGTGTTGGGACTCGGGGAGACCATGCGTTTTGTGGAGTGTTACCAGGGCGAGCGCCGGATGTCGGATAAGCTGGAACTTTTTGCAAAGAAGCACATCGACGGACATGCACCGGGCATTACAGGAAAGGCGGTACAGGCGTACCGTCTGGCTGGCGTGGAGAATGATCATGAGTGTGCGAACTCCGAGGAAGTGCTCGACAAGCTGCGCGCCGGTTTTCACATCTATATCCGTGAGGGAAGCGGTGCCAAGAATCTTGAAACGTTAATCCGCACGCTTTTAGATGCCAATGTGGCGCTCGACCAGTGCGCATTCTGCACCGACGATAAGCATATCGAGGAAATCCGCAAGGAAGGACATATCAGCACCTGTATCCGCAAGGCGATTGCACTTGGGGTTCCGGTGGCAAAGGCATACAAGATGGGAAGCTACCAGCCGGCAATGTTTTACGGGCTTAAGGGATACGGTGCCATCGGAGCCGGATATCACGCCGACATTGTGTTCCTCGATAATCTGGAGGAGGTGCGTCCGACCGATGTGATGAAGGACGGCAGGATCCTGGGAGAGGAAGACTATAAGAAAGATTATTGGGTTCCAGTGCCGGAGGAACTGCTTCACACGGTTCATGTCGGGGAGCTTTCCAGAGAGCGGATTCAGCTTGCATGCAACGGAAAGACCGATGTGATACAGATGAATGCGCATCAGATCGTGACGACGCATCTGGTGGAAGAAGTGCCGACAGAAAACGGATATTTTGTCCCGAATGAAGTATACAATAAGATCTGTGTGGTGGAACGTCACGGCAAGACCGGAGAGATCGGTGTGGCACCGCTCAAGGGCTTTGGCGTAAAGGGCGGTGCCGTAGCGACGTCCGTTGCGCACGATTCCCACAATCTGATTGTGGCGGGAGACAATGACGATGACATTCTGCTTGCCATCCGGACTGTGGAGGAGCAGCAGGGCGGCTATGCGATCGTGTCCGGCGGAAAGGTAATCGATGTACTGCCGCTGCCGATCGCGGGTCTTATGAGCGACAGACGGTATGAGGAAGTCACGGAAAAGCTCTCTGCCATGCAGAAGGAGACGAGAGAACTTGGTATCTCAGAGAATGTAGATCCGTTTGTTACCCTTTCTTTTATGGCGCTTACGGTAATCCCGGAGATCCGTGTCACGGAGCGCGGTGTTTATTTATTCTGATGAACAGATTATGAAGGAGATTTATGCAGGAAAAGATTCAAATTATCAGTGACGGGTCGTTAGACCTTTCAAGAGAGCTCACAAGAGAGCGCGATATTCTGGTGGTGCCTTTCTATGTATCTTTTGATGGAGAAACTTATCTGAAAGAGGGGGTGGAACTGGATATCCGCGAGTTCTATCAGAGAATGGTGGATCATCCGGATGTATTTCCGAAGACGTCGATGCCGTCGGTGGATGATTATTATCAGGTTTTTCTCCCGCTCGCAAAGCAGGATGTTCCGATGATCTGTATCTGTATCACGACGAAGTTCAGCGGCTCCATGCAGTCAGCGACGACTGCCAGAGATATGATTTTAGAGGAATATCCAAAGGCGCGCATCACAGTCATTGACGCAGAGATCAACACGGTGCTGCAGGGCTTGTATGTACTTGAAGCATGCCGGCTGCGCGACCTCGGCTGGGAGTATGACCGCATGGTGAAGAGGCTCCTTGCCATAAGGGAGAGCGGCAGAATCTTCTTTACGATCGGCAACATTGATTACTTAAAGCATGGCGGAAGAATCGGAAAAGTGATGGGAATTGCGGGAAGCGCATTAAAAATCAAGCCGCTTATTACTCTGAAGGAGGGCGAGATTTTTGCCTCCGGCATTGCGCGAAGCCGGGAAAAATCCATGCAGAAAGTAATTGAGATGCTCAAGGCTTATCTGGACGAACGCACCGCAAAGCCGGGCGAATACAGTTTTGCCATCGGCTATGGCTATGATTATGAGGAAGCCTGTCATTTTCGTGAGATGTTAAAAGATCTCGTGAGGGAGCGCCTGGGGATTGATGAGATTGAGATTTACCAGATCGGCGCAACGATTGGCGTTCATACCGGACCGTATCCGATCGGCGTGGGGATTATCAAACGCGCGGACTGGGAAGCGTAGGGCAGACAGAAGCCGGAGATAAAGCGAATCAAAAATGTAAATCGTACATGTTGTGTAAGCGTTACACATGCATGTACGATTTTTTGATTCATAGGAGCATTCCTGTTTGCGGGATTCTTTTTTTTCTCTTTTAGAAAATGAATGTATCATTTTTGAATAATAATATTGACAATACTATATTATATGATATATAGTATTGATAACAAAATAATATTATAAACATATAAGTAATATCAGACAGAACAGGAAAGGAGCCGGTAATATGGTGTTCAATACAGGTGCAGCCCTGCTGGATGCGATTGTTCTGGCGGTCGTCTCCAAGGAGGAGGAAGGCACATATGGATATAAGATCACGCAGGATGTGAGAGTGGCGATTGAGGTTTCGGAATCCACACTTTATCCGGTATTGCGTAGACTTCAGAAAGATGGATGCCTTATGGTGTATGACAGAGAATGTGGAGGCCGCAACAGGCGCTACTACAGGATTACGGATGAGGGAAGAATGAAACTGGACGATTATCGCAGAGAATGGGATGACTATTCTTCGAAAATATCAGAGTTATTTTCCGAGGAGGGAGTTTGAAGATGAACAAAGATGAATTTTTAAGGCAGCTGGAAGCGCTGCTGTCCGGGATTTCACAGGAGGAAAGAACGGAGGCACTTGCATTTTACCGCAGTTATTTCGAGGACGCCGGAGAGGCAAATGAGGCAAAGATATTAGAAGAACTGGAATCGCCGCAGAAAGTGGCGGACAGCATTATCAAAGATCTGGGTGTGCAGCCCGGGGAAGCGTGTTCTTCCGGCGCGCAGGGAGCAGCGGCAGGAGCAGAGTTGAATCCGGCAGTGCAGAGCGCACCGGAGGGAGCAGCAACAGGAGCAGAGTGGAATCTGGCAGTGCAGGGAGCAGCGCAGAACGCATCGAAGGGAGTACCACAGGGAGCAGCGCAGAATGCAGCGTATTCTACGCAGGAGAAGGATGGAATGCCGGGATGGGCGATCGTTCTTCTGGTCATCACTTCGCCGGTGTGGCTGGTGATGATTCTGGTCATACTGTCAGCATTGCTCGGCATTGTGGCGGCGCTGTTTGGAATTGCAATAGCGGTTGTGGCAGTCATGGGCGCACTGTTAATCTGCGGTGTGGTGCTCTTTGGTGCAGGAATCGGAACCGCATTTGCAGGAAATCCTGCAATCGGAATCGGGCTTATGGGAGGAGGACTCATCGTCCTTGCGTTCGGTGTCCTTGCGGTGGTTCTTGTGGTCTGGATTTTCGGAGGATTTCTTCCCTGGGCATTGAAAGGAATCTGGAAGCTTTGCAAAAAGCCATTTAATAAGAGAAAGGAGCGTGCGGCAGCATGAAAAAATTTTCAAAAATCTGCCTGATCATTGTGGCAGTTCTCGGGGGAATGGGATTATTGCTCGGCGGCATCTCCGCTCTGCTTGGCGGAGGCTTTGGGGCAATCAGACGCATGGCGGAAAGAGGAGAACTGGATGCGGGCAACTGGCATATCCGGCCATATGAACTTTACTATTCTTCGGATGAAGAAGACACAGAGGATGACTGGGGAGCAGACGACGATGCAAAAGTTTATACCTATGAGGCAGCCGGCATAAAAAATCTGGATATTGATATTGATGCTGCGGAAATCTATGTCAAGCAGGGGACGGATGATAAAAACCTTGTGGTGAGAACCTACGGCTGCAAAGAAAAATATTATAAAGGGGATATGAATAAAGATACGCTTCAGATTCAGTATGAGATTCATAAGCAGTTTCCGGACAATTATGATGCGCAGATTGTGATTGAGATTCCGGAGAAAATGACCTTTGATACCATGGACTTTGACATCGGGGCGGCAGATGCAGATTTTGCATCGGGCAGTGTGAACTGCAGAACGATGGAGCTGAATGTGGGAGCAGGGGAACTGACGGGAGCAGATTTTGCTGTGACAGGAACCCTGGACATCAAGCTTGGAGCCGGTGATATTGATCTGGAAGGAGGCACCTATAAAGATATTAAGCTGGATTGCGGTATGGGATCATTTGCGCTGGACGGCATTGTGGCAGAGAATGTGAAAGCGCATTGCGGCATGGGGGATGGCAGCATCACCCTGCGCGGCAGGGAAGAGGACTATAATTATAAGATGTCCTGCGGCATGGGGGATCTCACGGTAAACGGAGAAAGCTATTCCGATCTCAGCGGAAGCTACAAAGTCACGAATGCCGGGGCTGTGGGAACGATTGATCTGGACTGCGGTATGGGAAGCATTGACTTTGATATAGAATCGTAAGAAAAAAGAAAGAGAAAGCACGAGAAAAAGAAAAACTGTCCAGATGGTATGTTCAGACGTGTGAAAAAGAGGTATCCGGGTCCACAGGAGGAAAAAATGACTGTGAGACCCGGATTTTTGCAAAAAACGGGTCTGGCAGAGGAAAAAATCTGCTCTGGACCCGTTTTACATAGAAAAAGCACCATTTTGACTGGAAAAATGAAGAAAAACGGGTCTAAAACAAGGAAAATCCTCTGTGGGACCCGTTTTACAACTGCTTCGTGGATTGTTTTCGGTAATCCCGGGGCGTCATGCCGAATCTTTTTTTGAAAGTGCGGTTAAAGTACGACAGATTCTCGTAGCCGACTTCCTCTGCGATGGCAAGAATCGAGGATTCGGAGGAGATCAACAGGCGGGAAGCCATGGTCAGGCGGTATTCATTGAGATATTCGATGAAGGAAGTGCCCATCGTATTCTTGAAATACTTCATGAAATGCGACTGGCTCAGCCCGACCTCCGCCGAGACATCTGCAATCGTAATGCGCTCCATATAATGGTTCTCCAGATACTTTAAGATCAGCTTCATCTTCTCCAGCGACTTGTGATCGCGTTTCGCCGGCTCTTTTAAGAGGCATTTGCTGAATAAGATGTAAAAAAGCATAAAGAGCTGGCTCTTGATAAAGAACTGATAGCCGGGCGGGTTCGTCCGGCTGATTTCATCGTTTGCGTCAATGCAGGCGGCAATCTCCGCATAGCAGGGAGATCCCGGCTGATATAAGAGCGGAACGGACAGGGCGCCCGACAACAGCGGTGCAAGAAATTCGGTATTGCTGGTGTCCGTTTTTTTGGAAATGAGGATGCCCGGATGGAAAATGATATTTTCGTATTCCATGCTTTCCTGCATGTACTGTTCAATGCTGTGTAGCCTGCCCGGCAGAATCAGCGCGATGGTTCCCCCGGTTACCACGTAGGATTTGAAATCGACCGTGATTGCTCCGGTTCCTTTTTTGATATAGATGATTTCCATCTCATCGTGCCAGTGCAGAGGCACGCGCGAAAAGTCAAGCGGAATCGAGCAAGGGTAGGTGATATAAGGAAACAGCGGGTTGCCATGTGGAATTTTTTCCTGATAGTTTTCATACTCTAAAATGTTCATGATAGGATTGTACCTCTTGTGAAAGACCGCCCATAGAATAAGGCTTTGCACGGTCTTTCGGCTATTCGTGATACTACTTTGATACTATTTTTTCCAACTTGCTGACCGCTATATCTTTCTTGTCCGGGTATAAATGCGCGTATGTGCTTTGCACGGTTGCCGGAGTATCGCCGATCCGGTCAGCTATGGTCATAATATCACAGTCCAGATGGATCAGCAGCGAAACGTGAGAGTGCCGCAGGTCATGCAATCGGATCTGACGCACGCCGCAGGACTGGCACACGCTGTTCTTATACCGGGTGATCGTCTGATATTCCAGAAAGAACAGCCGGTTGTGCCGGGTAAGGTCATAGATATGCCCCGTGTACTCCTTCAGATCCGCCATGATCGGCGCCGGCATGGAGACAGAGCGGAAGCTGTTCAGTGTCTTTGGTGTTGTGGTCTCGTCTGCGCCCCGTGGGAGCGTTTTATTTATGCGTATGGTATTTTTATCGAAATCAATATCAGAGAGCGTCAGAGCCCGCAATTCGCCGATCCTCATACCGGAATAAAAAAGCAATTCGTATATGATCCTGTATTCGATCTCCGGCACATGAGTTATGAACGTCTGGTATTCTTCCAGTGTCCAGAAGTCAATGTTATCCGCGTCGCGCTTCTGCGTTCCGATCGTCTCGATGCATGGGTTGGCCGGAAGCCCGAAATATTTCACGGCATAATTGAACACGTCCACCAGCCGGGAATTGATCTTGTTAATGGTGGTTTCTTTCCTGGCGCTGTTGATTAACTCATTTTGCCACGAAAGCACATCAGCCGGGGAAATATCCCGGATTGCCTTTTCGTCGAAATATGGGGCAATCTGCCCTGTCAGACAGTATTCCAGATTGCGGAGCGTGGACGCTTTCACTCTGGTGCGCTTGTAGTCAATGTAAGATTCCCGCAAGGTACTAAATGTCACATCCGAGGACCCGGACAGGCGCAGCAGGAACTCGCGTTCATACTGCAGCGCGTCCGCTTTCCGGACGAATCCGCGTTTCATCTTCTGCTTGCGCTTCCCGGTGAAGTCCTTGTAATAGAATTTCGCGTACCAGGAACGCTTCTGGTCATCATAATAAGCTGGCATATATGTTTTATCTCCTTCCTATCGCTGGCGACGATGTAGCAAAAGAGATAGTTATTTTTTTCTTGCATATATTTCATATATTGCATATAATATACTTAACAAGGGAGCTGGTCGGATAGCTTGCACCTATCCGCTCCGGCGTTATGTCTTAAGTTACAAAGTAACCGTCCAACCTTTAGCTGGGGAGTGGACGGTTATTTTTTGCGCTTGGAATTACTCACAAGCGTTATGATCGCACAAAGCATGATGACGAAATTAAACAGGTCGGAATATGTAACCATAGCTTGTCCCCCTTCCGCAAGGTCTCGGAACGGATGGCAAGAACCGTCTACCAGCTCCCTTATTAAGTATATTCTATTGTCACTGTCTGGATCAGACATTCTCGGGTACCGAATGGGTAGGCGAGATCTAGGCAGTCATTCTGGCCAGATCAACGCGGGGAACATTTCCCCGGTTTATATCATCCCCAATTCTGGGGACAGCTCAATCTTGCGCTGTCCACTAATTCAATAATCGAGCGGTATCGAGTTCGTTTCCATTCCTCATTGATGAAGAATGGAAGCCGCTCAATTTTGCGCTTGTTGATCTATGGCGTAACGATTCGTTACCCCGGGGCGATACCTAAATTTTCGGTTTCCCCCAGATGTGGGGGGAATACTGATCCGGGCATGCTGACTGTCCAATATTGGCTTGTCCGCGGTATTCCCAACAACCTGGGAAGTTTTCCCCTCATTGAACCTGTACTTTTTGGTACAACCCCAGTGCAAATGGGGTTGATTGAAATACCAATAATCGACGGGCTGAATTTTCAGCTCTGCAAAAGGGGTCACTAAAATAGCGACCCCTTGCCGGATCCAGTTTTGGACGCGTCTACCTGCATGCTTAAGATCGGGACTGGCTAAGTTCAATTTAGGGAGACGGGCTGAAAAGTCAGCTTTATTGACTTTATACCGCTTTCCCCCAGAATTGGGGGAAAGTACCACTTAAGCCCGTTTGGGTGTCGGTTAAGCCGACAGCCGGCAGCAGGTCAAAGGGTATTGATAGAAACAATATCCTTTCTTCCATTTCTGGAAAAAAGCTTTCGACGAATACCGTCGGAAAGGTGCGCAAAATTGAGCGGCTTTCACCGTCGGAGTTCCGACAGTGCATTTTTTAAATTTTTAGAAATTCTATTCTATATTTTTCCCGCTGATCCTGTTTAACATTTCTGTAGCAAGATCAACATCAGCTTCTTTTATATCCATAGATGCATCAAATAATTCCTTATGATGTGGATTATGATATAAGAATTCTCCTAATTCTTGAAGATAGTTATTAAAAAAATTTATCTGGTCAGCTTCATGCTGAAAGTAATTTATGATTTTATCACCAGCGAGTTCTAGATCACCTTTCAATGAAGAAACAGGGATTTCAAGAGCCTTTGCAATTTTTTGTAATGTTTCTATTTTGGGATTGGCTTTTCCCGTTTCATATTTTCTGATTTGAGATTCATACATTCCGCACTTTTCGGCTAGCTGCTTCTGGGTGTAACCCTTTAGGATGCGAAATTGTCTAATTTTATCACTAGTACGGAAAAATGTTTTATCCATATAATAATCACCTCACAACGTGATTATATAACATTAAATACTAAGAGAACAGATAAAAAAATATCTTTTTACATATTGACGGATAAATAAATATCTGCTAGTATCAGATTATCAGATAAATATTTATCTGTCAATGAAAAAGAAAGTAGGTGAAAATGTGAAACTTAATTTAACAAAAGTAAAGCTTGCAATGGCTACGAAATGTCTGAGCAGCAGAGGACTTGCGGAAAAAACAAAAATCCCATATCCGACACTTGTTCCGTACTTAAGAGGCGCAAGAGAACCAAAGCCGGAGACACTCGGCAAGATTGCCAAAGCACTGGAAGTAGACCCAGCGGAGCTTATTGAAGATTAGAAAAGTCTGGCGACGATGTAGCAAAGGAGGTAGGAGCATGGCAGAGGGAAAACGGTTTCTGTCAGCGGCAGAGGTGGCGCAGATCATGGAGTGCAGCACAAGCCGCGCGTATGAGATTATTAGAAAACTCAACGCAGAACTTGAGGAAAAGGACTATATCACAATTCATGGAAAGATCAATGCAAAGTATTTCTATGAACGTATCTATGACGGGAAAGGAGCGGCGCATGAGTGCACCCAGTAAGGAGAATTTCTTCCAGAGCCTAACGGCTGACACCTGGTGCGGTTGGGACTGGTGCCGGAAGTTGTACGGCTATTCAGTCACAGACCCGGCGTTTCTGGAACGCGTATTTGCCCGATTGGACGAGTTAAACCGCCTAAGGGTAAAACATATCTATGCATTCTATTTAAAGACGCAGATAGCCCACGAGAAAGAGCAGGAACGGGAAGCCGGGAAATGGCTGGACAAGCAGATTGATAAAAATTATGAAAGGCAGGTAAAAGAATACGGAAACAGCAGAAATAAATCAGGGGTTGGAAATTGGCATGGATTTAAAGGATTTCCACCTATTCACTAAACATAAAGATGGGACAGTAACGCCTAGGGATGTATTCGACAGAAGAATTGTTGATTATCTGATAGAACACATGAATTTAATGATATACAATGATGTGCTTTATATCTATGTCAATGGTGTATACATAAAGGACAAGGACGGCAGACGGATAAAGTCCCAGATACAAGCTTTAATGTATGAGGAATTTAAGACGGTCATCAGAATTAACCGTGTATACAATTTGCTGATGTGCGAGTATTCGATTGTTGTAAAAGAAGAGGACTTGAACGCTTTCCCGGCGCACTGGGTAAATTTTAAAAATGGCATGTATGACCCGGTCGCGGATATATTGCACGAGCACAAGCCGGAATACAGGGCAATGAACCAGATACCACATGACTACGTTGTGCCGGAGCAGGAAAAGAAATTGACTTTCTGCAAGTTCCTTGAAAGCAGATTAGAACCGGATGACTGCAAGATGTTATATGAATTTATGGCAACGTGCATGAATGTTGATATGAGATTTCAAAAATTCATGTATATTGTAGGCACTGGAAATGCAGGAAAGAGTAAAACACTCAATTATATCAATCAGGTTATAGGAAGCGAAAATGTATCTCATATTGACCCGCAGAACTTGGGGAGGCGATTTCAGAACGTTTTCCTTATGCAAATGCTGCTGAATTGTGTTTCAGATATTTCTAATAAACCGATTGAAGACGCAAAGTTGATTAAGCAGCTTACCGGAGAGGATACCATACAAGGTGAGTATAAAGGCGGTGATGTGATTTATTTTCATAATACGTCAAGCATGATTTTCACAGCCAACCAGATACCGAAAGTCTCCGGAGAAGATAGCAACGGATACTATAGGCGTTTGCTTATAGTGCGGATGAACAACGGTGAACGCATTCCAAATCTTGTCAAAAAGATCACCGATGAAATACCCCAATTCATTTATTTTCTCACAAGACGATTGCATGATGTTTATATGAGGGGGACTATTTTTGAGAGTGATAGCAGTAAAAGGGAAGTAGAGGGGATTAGAATTACTAGTGATAGCGTTCAAGAATTTGTTGACATGTGTATCACTGAAAGCATCGGTATGAGACCGAGAAAGATTGACGTATTTAATTATTATGAAAAATATTGTCAAGCCGAAAAGCTAGATTCTATCGGGCGTAACAGCTTTTATGAGAGCATGACAGCAAAGGGGTTTGTTGATGGGAAAAGCCACGGTACATGGGTATATAAAGATATATCAATTACTACACAAAATATCTATTTGGGGTAGTTGGGGATATTATTTTTTAGTTGTTAGTTACTTTTGAAAAAAAATATAAGAAATATACGTGTTTTATATAAGTAGCTGAGTATTGAAAAAAAACAACCCCAAAGTCCCCCGCAAGGAAAGGAGAACAGATGATAAAACAGAAGTTTATAACATTTAACGACGAGCACGGGCTTTTAAATTCGGTTGGAATCATTCATTTTGTGCATGATGATGATAATTTGACAATCGAAGTTATTGATTGGATTGAAGTTGAATTGTTCATGATGAGAGGATGTGCGCCTTCCACCGATAAGAAAGATATATTGTCGGACAAATGCGAGGATATAAAACTAAGCGAGCATCCGGAATGCAAATTACATTACACATGGCATACGGTAATTGCGGAATACGTAAGAAGTTCAAAGTTATGGAAAAAGTATGATGAAAGGTGAATCATGACCGATGAAGAGTTAAAAATCATCTACCAGTTATACACTGACCTCTGGAAAATGTTCCGGCAGTACCACACAGCCCGGACAGACGCAGAATGGGACAGGCTGGCAGAGCAGGCGGAAAAGATAGTGGATCAGTACGGCGAGGATGTCAGATCATTGGTACTGGACACGGCGGAGCTGATAGAAAAGAGGTGTAAGGGATGAACTACGAAACATTGCGGGAAGATTTAAAGACGCTTAGCATACCGGAGATCGAGCAGCTGCGGGATGACTACCATAGAACGCACCCTAAAGAGGGAAAATGCGTGTACCTGTGTAATGAGGTCATCAAGGATAAGCAGGAAAAGGAAAGCACGGCAGATTTTGAGCGTATGCTTAAGGATGCCTTAGCAAAGAAAAACGCCCCGGACGGTGCGGCAACACCATCACAGGGCAAGTAACCAATCAACCCACATAAAGTCCGGTTACGTCTGCATTGTAGCAGATTCCGGCGGAAAGGGAAAGTATGAAATTGTATGAAATGAACGATACGATGAAATTACTTGGTGAGCAATACTATCTTGAAATTTTGAAAGATGGCAGCCCAGAGAGTGAAGCGTACAACGATATGATGAACGCATACCGAGAGAATGGCTACGTACATTATGCAGATGTTGCGATGGATGCCTTTGTATTGGGATATATATACGGCAAGCGTGCAGAGAGAGCAAGACGGAGGGCAAAAGTATGAGTTGTAGAAAATTATCGAATGAGTTCCTCAGCAGATGTAAATACCCAAATCTCATAGCGGAAGTTATGGAAACCACCCTCTCTATATGCACCATAGCCGAGTATATGGAACTTGGGAGGTATAGAAAAGAGGATGATCCGGAAGTATGGGGTATGCTGAACGGAACAATCCAAATGAACGTATCAAATATGATGGGGCTTTGCAGATGTTTCCACATGGACCCGGAATATTTATTCAGTAATACGTTAGAGGTAGTAAATGGAAAGCCGCTGGCGCATTGGCGCTGGTATGAAAGAAACCAGGAACAGCAGCGCTACATGGAAGAATCGCGGTCTTTATCTAAGATCTATGATACACTGAATAACAAGCGATATTTGATCGGCTATGTGCAGGCAGTAATTGATTACATAGAGCGCGCGGACGATTCGATAGAAGCAGCACAGAACCTTGTAAAAACTCTGAAGTAGAGCGGCACGCTCCGAATGAAACAAGCCCTAAACCCATGAGACTCACACCACGACATTGTAGAAATACAGTGCCCGGTGCGGGTCTTTTTGGTTGTAAAAATGGCACAAATATTTTGTGATTCGATTTTATAATAGAATTGCAAATGATGAACGATTTCCTACTTCATACGTTTATTGTTTGCAGTCTGCAATTTTAAATTCCTCTTGATGGCTCCCGTTCGGCTTGTCCAGGGAGCCAAAAAACAATAGTCTACCTGGGACGTTAAAAGAAAGGGTATAAGAATGATTAAAACATCAGTGAAACATTGCGGTTACGGCTTTATCGAGGAAACAGCGAATGATCTTTTAGATCACATGAAGGAAAATGAGCGATATGTTGATTTAAAGATTACGCCATTAAGCGATATTATGGCGGTTGTGGTGCTGATTTACGAAAGAGAGGTATAAGCAATGGATAATGAGAAGAACACAGCCAACGGGGGCGAAAATACCGGGAAAACATTCACGCAGGAAGAAGTAAACCAGATTGTGAGCAACAGGTTGAAAGAAGAGCGTGAGAAAATGAAGAAAGAACAGGATGCGTCTTTTGCGGCGCGTGAGCAGAAGATCACCGCACGGGAAATGCGTATGAATGCATTAGAGAAGCTGCAGGAAAAAGGGCTGCCGTCCTCTCTGGTGGATGCAATCAACTGTTCCGATGATGAAACAATGACAAAAAGCATTGATATTTTAATGCAAACATATAAAACCGAGCCGCAGGGGCACCGGGAGCCAAGTTACACGCCAAAGGACGGTAGCGGCGTGCCGCATGATACTGTACGGGAAGCTATGGGCTTGTAGAAAGGATAAAATATGGCTATCAATTTAGTAACAAAATTCCACCCATACGTGGATGAGATGTTCAAAAAAGAAAGTAAAAAGGCACTTGTGACCAACCAGGATTTTGACTGGACAGGTGCACACACTGTAAAGGTGTATAAGATCAGCACGGGGAGTATGAACGATTACGACAGAGCAGGAACCGGCAGCGGGACAACAGGTTCGCGCTATGGATCTGTTGAGAGTCTGGATGCTACCACAGAGGAATTTACACTCAAGAAAGACCGCTCTTTCACGTTCGCAATCGACAAACTGGACGCTGACGAGACAGCGCAGCAGCTTGCGGGCGCGTCGGCTCTGGCCCGACAGCAGCGCGAGGTAGTTATTCCAGAAGTTGATGCGTATGTATACGGTGTAATTGCAGCGGGAGCAGGAACCAAACCGGCAGCCGTGACGCTGACAGCCGATAATATCTACGATGAGATTACTAAGGCAACAAACACCCTTGATAATGCGGAGGTACCAGACGAAAGCCGCGTGATCATCGTATCGCCGGATGTATACCGTCTTATGAAGAAATCAAAGGATATTGTCATGGAAACCGACATTGACAGCAACCTTAGGAAACAGGGTGTTGTTTCCAATCTGGACGGTGCAGCAGTTATTAAGGTACCGGCGGCAAGATTACCGGAGAATTGCGGCTTCATCTTATGCCATCCGTGCGCAACGGTAGCACCTACCAAACTGGAGGACTACAAAATCCACCAGGATCCGCCGGGAATCAGTGGATCACTGGTAGAAGGGCGCATTTGTTACGATGCGTTTGTGCTGGAGAATAAGAAAATGGCGATCTATTACCAGGAACTCAAGGCATAGGATGCAAAGGGGGCTAAAACAGCTCCCTTTTTGTATATGCAACGTTGCAATAAAAAACGTTGCAAACGTTGCGATAAAATGCTTACAAATACTTACATTTCAAGCGCTTTAGGTGCTGATATTTGCTAACGTTAGACACTCAGAAATGCTAGGGGTTTACAATGCTTGGAATAGGAAAACTATAGGGAATCTATAGGGCAAAAACAAAGAGAATACAAAGAGAAAATGCAACCAGATACGAACCAGAACCACCCCGGAGACGTGCCAAGATTTCCTAGGGTGAAATGTTCGGATTTGTTCGGATTTGTTCGGGTGAATGATGGAAAATGATGGAGTAAATGCAAAGGCAGGGGAGCACATGGAGAACGAGGAACTTGTTGCCCGGATAAAGGCGGGAATAGACACAGCTGACAATATGCTGGCATTGTGGGAACAGAACAGGGGCATGATCGGTAAATTAGCGCGCCGGTATAGTGCATACGCTGATATAGAGGATCTACAGCAGGAAGGCTACCTTGCACTGTATGATGCTATAGACGGATTTAAACCAGATAAAGGCGTTAGGTTCCTGTCCTATGCTACCACGATCATAGAACGGAAAATGCGGCGTTATATTTACGATAACGGTTCTTCCGTGCGGATACCGGAGCATGAGCAGGCAAAAATGTACGAATATAAAAAAATGGTCAATGCATTTCAGACGTACCTTGGCAGAAAGCCCACACGGCAGGAAATAGCCTATAATATGGGTTTATCCGATAAAGGGGTTAGGGAATTGGAAAAGACCGTCAGAATGGGGCAGATAGCAAGCCTTGACACACCATTGACAGACGAGGGCGGCACAGATACACTGATTGATATGATACCGGATGAAAACAATGCTATGTCGGACGTGATCGACGATATGCAGCAGGAAGAATTAGAAGCTGTGATCTGGGAGGTTGTTGACTCTCTGCCAGGAAAACAGGGGGCAGTGATCCGGGCAAGATTCCAGCGCGGGCAGACGTTGAAAGAAACCGGCGCAGAGCTGGGTGTTACCTTGGAAAGAGTTAGAACGGTTCAGAATGAGGGGCTGCGAGGTTTGAGGAGAGGACACAGGGCGCGGGTATTGCGGGAATACTATGAAGGAAATGTGTATAATGCTGCCCTTCATGGCTCCGGTGTGGAGCGGTTCAATCAGACATGGACAAGTTCCACGGAGCGGGTTGCATTGGGGCTTTGAGTGGGAAATCCGTGATACTATTTTGATACTAAAATAATATGTACAACCCATAAAACAGGCATAATATATACGAAAAACGGTACTGTTGGAGCGAAAACACGCAAAAACAGCACCGTTTTTTGAATTTTATTCATGATAGGATTGTACCACTTTTGGGGATAATATGACAAGAAAAAAAGTGGACTTCTGCATATAATGTTCTCATACAGCAGGGAAATACAAAAAGTAATTGGGGATGCAAAACAAGGAGTAAAATCCTCTCCTCGTCAAAGGACTCGGATTTTGCTTCGCAAAACAAGGAGGATATCATGAACGTACAGGAAATCGTAAACAACAGATATGGTAAGGGCATTGCACAGTGCTCCAACGAAGAGATTTATTACGCGCTGCTTGAGATGACAAAGAGCATGGCGAAGGAAAAGGAGAGCAACGAGGGAAAGCGCAAGCTTTATTATATCTCCGCCGAGTTTTTGATCGGTAAGCTGTTATCCAACAACCTGATCAACCTCGGTATTTATGAGGAAGTAAAGCAGGTTCTGGCGGAGAACGGCAAGAACCTGGCAGAGATCGAGGAGGTTGAGCCGGAGCCGTCTCTCGGAAACGGCGGTCTGGGTCGTCTGGCAGCATGCTTCCTGGATTCCATTGCAACGCTTGGATTAAACGGCGACGGCGTGGGTCTCAATTATCACTACGGTCTGTTCAAACAGGTATTTGAGCACAATTTACAGCACGAGGAGCCGAACCCGTGGATCGAGAAGGAGAGCTGGCTGACAAAAACGAACGTGACCTACCCGGTACAGTTCGGCGGTTTTACCTTACAGTCCAGACTGTATGATATCGATGTGATTGGTTACGAGAACCGTACCACAAAGCTTCATCTGTTTGATGTGGAGACCGTGGACGAGAGCCTTGTAGGGGACGGCATCAATTTTGACAAAGAGGATATTGCAAAGAACCTGACGCTGTTCTTATACCCGGACGATTCGGATGACAAGGGACGCATCCTGCGTGTATACCAGCAGTATTTTATGGTCAGCAATGCGGCACAGCTCATCATCGACGAGACGCTGGCAAGAGGCGGTGATCTGCACAAGTTGAATGAGTACGCGGCAATCCAGATCAACGATACACACCCGAGCATGGTGATTCCGGAGCTGATCCGTCTTCTGATGCAGCGTGGAATTCTGATGGATGAGGCGATTGAGATCGTATCGAAGACCTGCGCATACACCAACCACACGATTCTTGCGGAGGCACTGGAAAAATGGCCGATTCATTTTTTAGAAAAGGCAGTTCCGCAGCTTCTTCCGATTATCTACGAACTGAACAGCCGCGTGGTACGCAAATACGATGACAAGTCGGTTGCGATCATTGATGACGAGAAACGCGTGCATATGGCACATATGGATATTCATTATGGCTACAGTGTCAACGGCGTTGCCTACCTGCACACGGAAATTTTGAAAAATACGGAGCTCAACAACTTCTACAAGATCTATCCGGAGAAGTTCAACAATAAGACAAACGGCATTACCTTCCGCCGCTGGCTGCTGCACTGCAACCACGAGCTGGCAGATCTGATCGAATCCCTGATCGGACCGGGCTTTAAGAAGGATGCGATGGAACTGGAGAAGCTCGGCGCGCTTGTCGATGACGCTTCCGTTCTGCAGCGCCTGCTTGATGTCAAGAACAGCAGAAAGACTGAGCTGAAAGATTATCTTGCAAAAACACAGGGAATCGTGCTGGATGACAATTCCATTTACGATATCCAGATCAAGCGTCTGCACGAGTATAAGAGACAGCAGATGAATGCGCTGTATGTCATCCACAAATATTTCGAGATCAAGGCAGGAAAGAAGCCGACCCGTCCGATCACCGTGATTTTCGGTGCCAAGGCAGCCCCGGCTTACGTGATTGCAAAAGATATCATTCACCTGATCCTCTGCCTGTCCGAGTTGATTGCAAATGATCCGGAGGTATCTCCGTACTTAAAGGTTGTGATGGTGGAAAACTACAATGTCACGCTGGCTGAAAAGCTGATCCCGGCGGCAGATATCCACGAGCAGATTTCCCTTGCTTCCAAGGAGGCGTCCGGAACATCCAACATGAAGTTCATGTTAAACGGTGCAGTGGCAATCGGAACCATGGACGGTGCAAACGTGGAGATGCATCAGTTTGTCGGCGACGACAACATTTACATCTTCGGTGAGTCCTCAGAGGAAGTCATCAAGCACTACGAGAAGGCAGATTATGTGTCCAGAAGCTACTATGAGAATGATGCGAACATCAAGCGTGCGGTAGACTTTATCGTGAGCGACGAGATGATGGCAGTCGGATGCAGAGAGAACTTAGAGCGTCTTTACAACGAACTTCTGAACAAAGACTGGTTCATGACGCTTCCGGATTTCAAGGACTATGTGGCAACCAAGGAGCGCATCTATGCGGATTATGAAGACCGCATGGCGTGGGCGAAGAAAATGCTCATCAACATCAGCAAAGCCGGATTCTTCTCCTCTGACCGTACGATCGCACAGTACAATGAGGACATCTGGCATCTGTAAAACCGGGGAAACCGCCCGGAAGAAAAAGCTTGCTTCAAAATTTATATATTTCTTTCACAGAGAGGAGTGCCGCAAGGCGCTCCTTTTTGGTTTGCGCGCCATGGGCGCGCTCTAACGGGTGAAAGTCCCGAACACGCC
>OLSB01001251.1_pt1 | contig 25540 bp, 23 predicted proteins | sample 1672071 | NCBI WGS metagenome assembly OLSB01 (sample SAMEA3136642, study PRJEB25190) | human gut metagenome | biome: human gut; feature: human-associated habitat; material: faeces | place: Austria | collected 2013 | reverse complement strand
CACACACGGCGCTCAGGCGCTTATGGACAGGGGCGCAAAGGAAGTTTACGCTTGCTGCACACACCCCGTTTTGTCCGGCCCCGCTATCGAAAGAATCGAAAATTCGCCCATAAAAGAGCTTGTTGTGCTTGACACAATCGAGCTTTCCGAAGAGAAGAAAATCGATAAAATTAAAGTTATTTCCGTTGCGGATCTTTTTGCGGAAGCAATTAAGAGAATTTATGCGGATATATCTGTAAGTCCGCTGTTTGTGTAAGAAAATATAAAGAAAAGGGTGCGGCAGTGTTGATTTGCCGCACCCGTTTTTTTGCTTAGGAGATTTTTAACATTTCCAGTGTTTTCTTAACAACATCTCTTTTATCAAACCTTTCAGCAATAAAATTGTGTGATTCCATGCCCATTTCGGCTTTTTTGTCATGCGGAAGATTTATAAACAGCTTCATTTTTTCATATAAATCATCGGAATCGGAGGTTTTTACAAGAAATCCCGTTTTATTTTCCGAAACCGCTTCTCTGCAACCCGGGATATCGCTTGTAATAAGAGGTCTTCCCATGGCTCCCGCTTCAAGAAGAGTGTTTGCCATGCCCTCGTGGTATGACGGGAGAATGAGACAGTGCGCTTTTTCTATAAGAGGTCTCACGTCGCTTTTGAAGCCGTGAAACGAAAGGTAGCCCTTTTCCTCGCGTTCGTGCATTTTCTGAAGGTATTCGTCTTCTTCCGTAAAGCCTGCAATGTCAAGCGTTATATTGTGAGATTCATTATAAATCCTGTCTGCGGCAGACAAAAGTTCGTCAATTCCTTTTTCCTTCATCACACGTCCTATAAAAAGAAATTTTATAAAAGTGCGTTCCTGCGGATACGGACGAAGAGAAAATTTTTCAAGATCCACGCCCGAGCCGTTTAAAAGGCATGTTCTGTTTTCCGGAACAATTTTTGCGTCAGTAAAAAACTTTTTGTTCTGAGTGTTCTGAAAGAATATACAGTCGGCATTTTTGCATGCCGATTTATACAGGGAAACAATAAATTTTTTGAAAAGTCCGTTTTTCTCAAACGCGGTTCCCATGCCTGTGATATTGGTGTAATATTTTTTGTGCAGAATTCTTGAAGCCAGACCGCCGTAAATATTCGGTTTTATTGTGTATGTGATTATTTTGTCGGGGTTTACTGACGAAATATATTTTAAATAGCGAAAAAAAAGCCGAAAATCTTTAAACGGATTGATTCCGCGGCGGTCTATAGGCATTTTTTTCAGTGTGCAGCCGGCTTTTTTCAGTCGGTTCTCGGCTTGCAGCTCGGATTTATCCTGTGTTTGCGGAATGACCGCGTATAAGAGGCAGCCGCTTTTGATAAGTTCCTCCACAAGCATTCCGCGAAAAATGGAAAGACCCGAAGCGTTGTTGCACAAAATAAGTATTTTCATAACCGCTCTCCGTTTTTATTTTATTTTTCTTGCCGGAACGCCGACATATGTTCCGGGTGAATCTGCATTCCGGATAACGGCGGCGCCCGCACCGATTACAGAATAAGGTGCGATACGGATGTTGTTTACGGCAACGGCACAGGCACCTATATGCGTTCCCTCGCCGACCCTGACGGTGCCGCAAAGGGTGGCTGAGGGGGAAACATGAACGTAATCCTCCAAAATGCAGTCATGCTCAATCACGGCGTTTGTATTCACTATGCAATGCGCGCCCACTTTTGCGCCGGCAGCTATTACGGCGCCGGGCATTACGCATGTTCCGCTGCCGATTCTTGCGGAGTCGCTTACCGCGGCGGCGGGGTGAACTGCCGTGTAATAATTCAGATCCGGATATTTAAGAGAAATATTTTTGCGCACTTCATTATTGCCGATTGCAATAATAAAAAGCTTGTCTTTGAATTTAATACAGTCGCTTACGGTGCCTAAAATACGGCCGCATATATTACTGCCCGCAACGCCGTCATCCAAAAAGCCGAGTACGGTATCTCCGGCGGATTTTACGATATCGGCAATGACGCGTCCGTGACCGCCGGCGCCGATAATAATAATTTCAGGGTTCATTTTATAACAACCTTTCCGTTTTCATTTCCGCGGAACGCTTCATTTGCCGCGCTGCCTTCCGGGGTTATGCCTTCTTCTTTAAAAAATGCTTTCCACACGGTCAGCAAAACAATTTTAACGTCAAGAAAAAAAGACACTTTTTCTACATATTCCAAATCCAGGCGGAATTTTTCCTCCCACGAAAGAAGATTTCTGCCGCTTACCTGTGCAAGTCCGGTAAGTCCGGGCGAAACATCGTGACGGTGCATTTCCTCTTCGGAATAATAATTCAGATATTCGCACAAAAGCGGCCTCGGACCGACAACGCTCATATCGCCTTTTAAAATGTTAAAAGCTTCGGGAAGCTCGTCAAGGCTTGGTTTGCGGAGAAATTTTCCGAACCGTGTGAGCCTTTGCGCATCGGGCAGCAGAGCTCCGTTTTTGTCTTTTTTATCCGTCATGGTTCTGAACTTGTAAAGACAAAAAATTCTGCCGTTTTTCCCGGGGCGTTCTTGTTTGAAAATCACGGGTCTGCCGAGATTTATCCGAACAAGCACGGCAACAAGTATGTAAAGCCATGAAAAAACGGTAATGGCAAGCAATGCGCAAACAATATCAAGAAAACGTTTTATATATTTTCCGTACATCAAAATAAACTCCCGATAAGATTTATAACGGTTTCCTGCTGCCGTGCTGTCATATTCGTGTCGCTCGGCAGGCAAACACCTCTTTTGAAAATATCCTCCGAAACCGATATTTTGCCTCCGTCATGCGTGAAAAAGCGGCAGTCTTTATAAAAAGGCTGAAGCTGCATGGGTTTCCATATCGGGCGCGAATCGATATTTCCGCGGCTTAAAGAATCTATTATATCCATGGGTTTTACGCGGCTTCCGCTTTTCAGCGTTATGCACGAAAGCCAGTAATTCGGACTGCCGTAATCGCATAAGGGCATCATTTCAATGCCGGGTATGGACGAGAAGGCTTTTTCATATCTTTGAAATATGGCTTTCTTTTGAGATATTCTCGTGTCGAGCACCTTCATCTGCCCCAGACCTATTCCGGCCAAAACATTGCTCATTCTGTAGTTATATCCGAGCTCCGTATGCTGATACCACGGAGCGGGTTCGCGTGCCTGTGTTATCCAATACAGAACCTTTTTTAAGCGTTCTTCATCATCGGAGACTATCATGCCTCCGCCCGATGTTGTGATAATTTTGTTGCCGTTAAAAGAAAATGCGCCGAATTTGCCGAAAGTTCCGGTTTCGCGGCCTTTGTACGTTGCGCCGAGGCTCTCGGCGGCGTCTTCAATGAGCGTAACGCCGTATTCGGAGCAGAGAGCCGTGATTTTATCGTAATCCGCGGACTGACCGTAAAGATTTACGCACACAACCGCCTTTGGGCGGATTTCTTTCAAAGCGTGGGAAAGAGCACGCGGACTCATGTTCCAGCTTTCGGGTTCGCTGTCGATAAGAACGGGAACGGCTTTTTCGTAAATAATGGGATTTATGCTTGCGGAAAATGTGAGAGCCGAGCAGAAAACAGTGTCACCCTCGGTGACGCCTGCAGCTTTCAGAGCCATGTGGATTGCAGATGTCCCCGAAACGGTAGCAACAGCGCCTTTCGTGCCGACATATGATTTTACGGCGTTTTCAAAATCATTGACATTTTCGCCCAGAGGAGCAATCCAGTTTGTGTCGAAAGCTTTTTTTATGTATTTCATTTCTTCGCCGCCCATATTCGGCGATGCCAGATAAATTCTGTCAGACATGTCAAACCCTCCGTGTATTAAAGGTCGCTTCTGCACCCCTCAAGATATTTTTTCATTTCGTTTATATAGGTTTCCCCGAGCTCGCTCATCACGCTGCTTTTTTTCACGATATAGCCTATATCCATTGTATTTGCGGGATTTTCCTCGTCGCCCTCAAACGGGACGGCGGCATATTCGCTGCCGTTTAATTCCTCGCAGATAATGCCGGAGCAGAGAGTATATCCGTTTAAGCCTATCATGAGGTTTAGCATTGTTGCGCGGTCGGTGGCTTTGATAATACGGGGATATTCGTTAGTGCTTAAAATTTCTTCGGAAAGATAGAAGGAGCCTTTTTCGCCCTGCTCGAAAGAAAGACAGGGATAGTCGGCAAGGTCTGAAAAAGAGATAGCGCTTTGCTTTGCAAGAGGATGGCTTTTGTGGATATACACATACGGCCTGCATGTTATGAGTTTATTGAAGCAAAGCTCGTTGTCGCGCAGATATTTTGAAATCACCCTGCGGTTAAAATCGCTCATATACAGTATGCCTATCTCGCTTTTTAATGTGCTCACGTCTTTTATAACGTCCATGGTTTTGCCTTCGCGCATGGCAAATTCGTATTTCTGGGTGCCGTATTTGTTGACGGTTTCGACAAACGCCTTTACGGCAAAGGAATAGTGCTGCGAGGAGACGCCGAACTTGCGCTTAAGTCTGCCGGGCGAGCTGTAGCGCATAATAAGCATTTCATACTGCTGATAAAGCTGGCGCGCATATATGAGAAAATTTTCGCCCTCCGGAGTCGGAACAACACCCCTGCCGGTGCGGCGGAAAATCGATATGCCAAGTTCCGCCTCAAGCTCTTTTACGGCGCTTGTCAAAGTAGGCTGGGAAATAAAAAGAGATTCCGCCGCTTTGTTCATGGAGCCGAAATCGGCTATTGTAAGGGCGTAGTAAATCTGCTGCAGTGTCATGAAATTTCCTCCCGAATTCTTATAAAAAAATTATATCATCAGGACGGAATTTTGTCAAGAAAAAACAACAGAAGCGCTCCTTTCGGGGCGCCCCTGCCGTAAATGAAAAAGAATTGGTATGTTTCCGGAGGAAATCGTACAAGCTTAGTATAGCAAGAAATTATGCACATAGTATTAAAAAGTTGTAAACAATTTATTAATTTAAATTATCAAATTAAAAAAAATTAAAAATATGCTTTACGGAAAGCGGAAATACTGTTATAATATAGAATAGATGAAATGTGTATAATAAAAATAAGATAAATCTTAAAGAGGTGTATTAAGTGACAAAGGGAAAACCTTCAAAATTTTCCGCAAAAATATTTTTAATTGCTGCGGCGGCGCTGCTGCTGCTTGTTATCGCGTTTGCCTCGACATATGTTCTGGCAAACAAAACCGTATACCGCGGCGTGGAGTGCTGCGGAGTGAAACTCGGGGGACTTACGGCGCAGGAGGCGGAGGCGGCTCTGAGAAGCAGGTTCGGAGATGAAATGGCGCCCGGCAAAATAAAGCTTGACCTTGCCGGAAACGAGAGAGAAATTTTCACGGATGAGTTCAGCACGGTTTATTCCTTCGAAAAAACCGCGGAGGAGGCAATGGCTTACGGCAGAAACGGCAGTTTCTTCAAAAGATGCGGCGACGCTGTGGCGGCGCTTTTTAAGGGATATAATCTTCCGGTGTCGTTTACGGCGGACGATGAAAAGCTTCTCTCCTGTGTTGAAAAAATGCTCGAGGGAACGGGAACTCCCGTGACGGAATACAGTTTCAGTGTGCGTGACGGCAAGCTTTTTGTCAAAAACGGAACTCCCGGTGACATGCCCGACAGCGAGGAGATTATGGACGGAATCAAAAAAGCCGCGGGCGAGAGAAAATTTGACGATACTTTGAAATTTTCAAAGAAAACAAGACAGCCCAAAAAGCTCACTGCCGAAAAACTCTATGAAGACGCTTTCAGCGCGCCGTGCGATGCGTCTTACCAAAAAGAGGGAAACGCGGTTGTGGTTATTCCGCATAAATACGGCATTGATTTTAACAAAAAAGAGGCTGAGGACATTATAAAGCAGCACACCGAGTACGGCGAGGAATTTGAAATTCCGGCAAAAATCGAAATGCCGTCCCTGCTTTATGAGGACGCGAAGGCAAGGCTTTTTGCGCAGACTCTGGGCAGCTATAAATCAAATTTCAACAGCGGAGACAGGAGCAGAAGCTCAAATATCTATCTTGCGGCAAAGCTTATAAACGACGTGATTTTGATGCCGGGAGATGTTTTTTCGTATAACGACATCGTCGGCGAGCGCTCTGCGGCAAGGGGATTTCAGGTGGCGCACGTGTATATGAACAACGAGGTTGTGGACGGAATCGGCGGCGGAATCTGCCAGGTTTCCTCAACGCTCTACTGCGCAACGCTGTATGCCAATATGGAAATCGTAACAAGAACAAACCATCAGCTTCCGGTGTCTTATGTGCCGCTCGGTCAGGACGCCACGGTGGACTATGGAAATATAGATTTCAAATTCAAAAACAACACCGGCTATCCGCTCAAGGTTGCGGCGGACGGCTCGGGAGGAACGGTGACGGTGTCGCTTCTGGGATACCGCGATGACACGGTGAAAGTTGAAGTAACGCCCGTGCGCATAAGCACAATCCCATCTCCCGTGACGGAGAAGCAGGATCCGTCTTTGCCTCAGGGCGAAAGGAAAATCGAGAAAAAAGGCGCGGACGGCTGCGTTGTTGAGACATACAAAACCGCTACGGTAAACGGCGTTAAAGGCGAGAAAAAACTCACTTCAAAAAGCACGTACGCGGCAACGAAAACAATTGTAAGGGTCGGAACAAAGCCTGTGGAATCCGCACCGGCGGCAGCTCTGCCCGAGGGTGAAAACGCGCCTGATGCGGAAAGTGAAATAAAGCCCTCGCCGTCACCTTCGGCAGCTCCCCAAAACACGACGTCAAAACCTGATGAGCAATAATATTAAACAGATAAGGGAAAATAAGGAGACTAAATATGAGCAAATCAAAAAAAATCATAATGATAATATCGGTTCTTATTATTGCCGCAACGCTTTTTGTGCCGCCCATTTTCGGCAAGGGCGATGACGGGAGCCTCTTTGCGCTGCTTTCCGGGAACGGACTTTACACCCCCGACGGGGCGGAGGGGTTTGTGGCGCGCTACGGCGCGGATATGCCGGCGGACAATGCGTTTTTTGTGCTTTCCGCGGCTAAAGCCATAAGCGGAATTTTTACGAAAAACATACTCGATATCCGCTTTGCGGCGCTTTTGTATCTGCCGTTTTATGCGCTGGGCGTGTGTCTTGTGATTGCGGGCGTTAAAATGCACAGCAAAAAGCTCGAGCCTTTTGCGGAGGCGCTTGCGGCGATCATTTTGTGCGACATAGGCTATATAGCTTACTTGAATTCACCGTATACGGACGCGTTTTTCCTTTGCGCGCTTGTGCTTCTTTTCGGCTGCGTTTTCTACATGCAGAGCAGGGGACGCGCGGAGATTTTCCCGTCGGCTGCGGCGGCGCTGTGTGCGCTGGCTCTTCTGTGGGGCGCTTTGGGCGGTGTGCCGTCATACAAAAACGAAAATATGGAAAAATATAATTCCGTTTTCATGGGAGCGGCGCAAAAAAGCGAAGATCTTGCGTTTTTCGGAATTTCGGATAAATATGCGTCTTTAATAGGAAAAGACTGGTACGAGGCGCAAAAGGAGACAGACATAGAGTCTGATGCGGCAAAAAGCGAAATTTTTGAAAATATAAGCGGTGCAAAGGTTCTTAAATTCTATTTCACGCACCCGAAAAATTTTGCTTCGGCGCTTGATACTGCGTGCAAAAACGCACCGTTTTTAACGCAGAAATACATAAAAATGCAGACGGACGGCAGCTACGGCATAAAGAAAGCGCCGTCACTGTGGAGCTGGGCGCGCAGATTTATGACGCCCGCGTCGCTTATCGTTTTCGCGGTGTACTATATAGCCGTGATTGCGGTTTTAATAAAAACGCGCAAAAAAGACAAAGGCTTTAAACTTGCTTCGGCATTTTACCTTTTGTTTAATATTATTTTGCTGCCGATGACGCTCGTTTCGGGCGGCACGGCGTCCGTCAGCCGCAGACTTCTGCTGTTTCAGCTCAGCTGCGATATGCTTGTTTTCATGAGCGTTTTGTGGGCGGTTAATACGTTTACGGAAAGAAATGAAAATATTAAGAAAAAATACGGCGTTAAATAATTTGTGAATTGCCCGCGTGGTATTGAGGAAACAATGCGGGCGACCACATGGGGTCGCCCCTACGGCGTCGGGACAAGCTGCGCTCCGTTCCGACGATATGAGGGTAGAAATGCAAAGCATTTCGTAAGCCAAGGCAAGCACGGGCGACCACACAGGGTCGCCCCTACGGTCGTTTTAGGAGCGAACAAGCGTGAGCGACTATGCCGAGCGATAATGCAAATGCATCGCATTCATTATATACTCCAAAAAATCAATAACCGACCCATGCATTACACCGCTTGAAATCAGAAGGGCAAGTGTGAGAGAAACGGCAAAAAGCGTCAAAAACACGGCGCGTTCTCTCACGCTGCCCTTTGTTTTTTTGAAATCCGCCGCCCAGATACAGGCAAAAAAAGCTATTGTGACAAGCATTTTTTCTTACCTCCCGCAAAAATCAGCGTTACAAGCGGAATAATTATAACAAACGGCGTTGACGCAAACGCGAGATAATTCGCGCCCCATCTCATTCCGTCAAATCCCGACTCAAACGAAAGCTCCGCGAGACACGCTATAAGCGCGCCCGTTACAAATACAAGCGATGAAGATTTTTTTATGCCTGCCGTCTGCTCCTCGGCGCGCACCGCCGCGGCAAAAATGAGTGCTATTCTGAAAAAGCAGGCGCCTGCTATCACGAACGAATCGAGTGTTTCTATGCGCGTCAGCGTGTTTTTAACGTCTATCATGCGCAGCGTTTCGTATGGCGGCACGCTCGCTATCGAAAGCGTAACGCCCAAAACCGCCACCGCGCGCACAATTATTACAAGAAGAATCACTCCGCCCAAAAGCGCGCCGCGCCAAAGGGCTTTTTTTATGCCGCCTTTTTCAAAGCTTTGCGCAAACATCGTAAGCGCAAGAATTTCCCCGAACGGCTCGCACCAGGACGTGTGAACGCTCTGTGTGTATTCGGCTGCCGATTTTGTGAAAAACGGCATAAAATTTTCGGGGTTCATCTGCGATATCAGCAAAACATAGTTTAAAACCACAAAAATTGCGGTGAAAACAACAATAATCACGCTCATGCGCATTATGTTTTCATAGCCCGATTTAACACCGAGAGCGCACACAAAAATCATTGAAACCGTTATGGCGGCAGAGGGTGTTTCGGGCGTTATATAGCCTATAAAAAACTTTGAAACGCCGTTCATGTTAAAAGCCGCGGCGCAGAGAAAATACAGAGTGTAGAAAACGCACAGCGTCTTTGAAAACCACTTTGGAAAGACGTTTTCGAAAATGCCGAAAAGGTTTTCTCCGGGGAACTTCTCAAGCATTGCGCCGTACATAAGCGCCGTCAAAACACCCGGAATCATTGCCGCGGCAAACGCCAACCAGCTTTCCCTGCCCATAACGCCCGATATTATGGTTGTAAAAAGCAGCGTTCCCTGCATGATTGCCGCAGCCGAGAACATAAGATCCGTTTTTCTTATCACTTCAAGTTCGCCTCCCCTGCTTTTTTCGCACTCCCCGCAACGCTGCCCGACTCCTGCACCGAGGAATCCACCTCAATTTCAACATACGTTTTTTTGAACCGCTCCGCCCAGTCTGCGGCATACTCTTTCCAAAGCTTCGGCTTTCTCTTGTAAATTTTGTCTCCGAGACCGAAAACGTCCACCCCCATGGCGCGCATTCTGTCAAGCGATGTGTTGACCTGGTCGGCAATGGCGGCGTTAAGCTTTGCACGCACGGCGTCCCTGCCCATGGTTTTTAAGATATCGTCCGCGTCCGTTATAAGATGCACGTCCGCGCTGATTTTCGCCTTAAAATAAATTTCCCCGTTTTCGTCTTCTTCAACGCTCAGCTTTGTTTTGGCGCGCTTGACGTCCACGCCCATTTCGTTGTCATCAAATTTCAGCATGATATCAACCGAGCTCATCTTGTCCGTAAGCCATAAAATGCCCTTTGTCTCCTCAGTGTTTATTTCGCCGACCATTTTGTCACCCGAGAAAACCGCGCACCCTTTTATAAAAAGTTCGTCCTTGCCGGAGTTTTCCGAAAGCGAAACACACGGCACCGCCGTTCCCTTCTGCTGCAGCATCATGTTTTCCATAAAGTCCAAAACCGTAACTTTTTCCCATTCGGAGACCACCGCCATGCGGTCCGCCAAAGCCGCCATGTTGACAGCCGGTGTCTTCATAAGCTCCGATGTGGTGTCCATGATGTCGGCAATATCGCCGTCCGCCACAAGCACGGAGACGTTTATGCGAAGCTCATTGTCGCGCATGAAATAGTCAAGATAATCATAAATTCCCTCCGCTGCCACCGTCTTGTCAAACAGAATTATAAGGTCGTGCGAAAGATACACGTCTTTGCCGCAGCGGCGCGAAATATCCTGAAGGCAGTTTCCGAGATGCTCGCTCGAGGTATAGTAATTTGTGTATGCATTGCTGCTGTCTCCGCCGCCCGACTCGCCTATCCCGACGTTTGAAGGGATAATTATCTGGGAAACCGCGCACAGCCTGCCGTCGTCCTCCCTGCCTATGGCAATTCCCAAAACTATTGCAATATCTTCAAGTTCGCGGCTGCCCCAGCATCCGCTTAAAAGCAGAACGCTCATAATACATGCCAAAAGCTTAATTTTTTTCATCGCCGTTCACCTCCGGAGGGGCAGAATATTTTTGTCTCACGGGATTTGTTTTCGAAAGCTTTTCGGGTCTTGTCAGCATCAGCCGCAGCGGCACGCGCCACACCGAGTCCTTAAGATCCCCTAATCTAACCGGCACAAACGGCGCCAAAAACGGTGTGCCGAACGATCTTAAAGACGAAAGATGCACAAACAGAGCCAAAAGACCCAGCGTTATCCCGAAACCGCCCATAAATGCCGCAAGGAAAAGCAGAATATAGCGTATAACCACAATCGCATTTGTGAGATTCGGCGTTGCAAAAGCCGTAACGGCGGTAATCGCCACGGCAATTACCATCGGCGCGCCTATAAGCCCTGCCGAAACGGCGGTTTCTCCTATAACAAGCGCGCCCACTATGCTCACCGCCTGCCCCACGGGTTTCGGGAGCCGCACACCCGCCTCTTTTAAAATTTCAAACACCACAATCATCAAAAATGCGTCAACAATGCTCGGAAACGGTGTGCCTGCGTTCGCCTCCGCCATGGTGAAAAGCAGATTCATCGGAATCATTTCATGATGAAAAGATGTCAGCGCAACATACCCCGGCAGCGCTAGAATGCTTATAAAAAAAGAAAGATACCGGATTATTCTCTGAAGCGTTGCGGAAACCGGATGAATATAGTAGTCCTCCGGTGACTGGAAACTCTCTTCAAAATACATCGGCGCCGTGAGCACAAATGGCGAGCCGTCCACAATAACGGCAACTCTCCCCTCCAAAATCTTCGCCGCGGCAATATCGGGCTTTTCCGTGCTGCCCACGGTCGAAAAAACCGACTTCTGGTTGTCCTCCAAAAACTGCTGAATGTAGCCCGAGTCCAAAATTCCGTCTATGTCCATCTTCGAAATGCGCTCTTTAATAAGCTTTGGGAGATTAGGGTTTACAACGTCGCGCAGATACATAAGCGTTATGTCGCTCTTTGTTTTTCTGCCTGCCTTCATGCCCTCCGCCGTAAGGGTTGGGGATTTTATGCGGCGGCGGATAAGCGCGGTGTTTGTGCGCATATTTTCGATAAATGCCTCGCGCGCGCCTCGTATGACGGAGTCCGTCTGCGGAGTGTCCACAGAGCGTTTTTCAAACCCTTTCGCGTTTATTATAAAGCCCGTTTGAAATCCGTCGCACAAAAGCGCGGCGTCGGCAGAGAGAAAGCCTGCGGCAATCTCTTCAAGCGTTTCGGCGCGTTTAACCTCGCTTGCAACTATAAGCTGCTCCGCAATGTCCTGCGCCGTACGTATTTCCTTTGTCTGCGTGCCGTACATCAGCATTTTTATGATGCTGCCTTCGATGATGTCGGAGTCCGAAAGGCCGTCTGTGTATATTACCGCAGCGGCCCTTCCGCCGGCGCTGAACTGCCTTATAACAATGTCGTTGCTGTTCCCGGTGAGTGTGCGCAGCGCCTCTATGTTCTTTTCAAGATTTTTGGAAATTGCCGTTTTTTTCGTGTCTTCCGCTGTTTCGCAGCCGTTTATTTTTTTAATCCATTTTTTCAGCATAAATCTCCGCCTCCCGAAAGATATTGTTTCCGTTTGCGGAAATTTTATGCAGTAAATAAAAAAGCGAAAAAAAACGGGCGACCACGCAGTGTCGCCCCTACGGTACATTATTGAAAGCAGGGAAAAGATTTGATTGCTTTATGCTTTTCCAAAGCATATCTTTTTTCTGTACCGAATCGGAGATAATCCGATTCTTTTTTTAAATATTCCGGAAAAGTAATTGGCAGAGCAAAAGCCGAGTGAAAATGCAATTTCGCTTACTGTGTGCTCGGTGTGTTCGAGAAGTCTGCATGCTTCGTTCAGACGTATATCTTCTATATATTGCGGAAGTGTTTTACCGCTTTCCTTTTTAAACATATGGCTCAGTGTTGATACACTGTAGCCGAAGCGGCGCGAAAGGGTGATCATTGTAATATTCTGAGTATAGTTTTCTGCTATGTAAGCCGCAACAGAGTCAAAAAAGCTTATATTTTCAAGAATTTCGGCAGAGAAAAAATTGTCGCACATACATACAAGCGGAATAAGCAAAGTGTCAATTTGAGATTTATCGGGAATTTCCGTCTTGAGATAAACGCGTTTTGAAAGAATGTCGGCGGAAACCGTGTTCTCTCCGGTTATAAAATCGGAAAGCTTTTTTGCGTTTTCGGGCGTATTTTCAAAATATCCGCTTACGGAAATAAAGCCTGCGCGTATGGGGTAAATAAACTCACTCACGCATGCATGACAAGTGCCGAAAAAGCTTTTTCCGCAGCAGTGAGCCAAAACTTTTTTCTGCTGTTTTATACATTTTTCAAACAAAGCATTATCACGTTTTACGGCACGGCAATAATCGTTTTTATGTATATTGTAGCGATACAATCCGCCGAATGCGGCAATTCTGCCGTGAACCGTGACTTGAAGACCGCTTTTTATTAAAAAATCAATATAATTTGTAATGTTCTCCAGGGTTATTTCCATAATAATCTCCATTCCGCCGAAGGCATAACGTGAAATGAAATTTCGTGTTAAATGCTCGATTTTGCACGAATACATACTTTTGCCACATGATATGGTATTGCCGTTTGATTTTAAAGTGCTATACTGTAATTATAAAACAATGCTGATAAAATGTCAATACATAGCTATAAATGCAAAAGGAGTGATTTTTTTGAAAACAATTGAATACAATACCGAGCTTTGTGTGGTGGGCGGCGGACTTGCGGGAATGTGCACGGCAATCGCAGCGGCAAGACACGGAATTAAATGTGTGCTCATACATGACAGGGCAGTGCTCGGCGGCAATTCCTCAGAGGAAATCCGTATGTGGGTATGCGGCGCACACGGTAAGGATAACAGAGAAACCGGGATTATAGAAGAAATAATGCTTGAAAACTTTTATTATAACAAGGGTCTTAAATATCCTCTCTGGAGCGGTGTGCTTTATGGAAAAATCAAATCTGAGAAAAATATAACGCTGCTTTTAAATTCAAGCTGTTTTGACGCGGAGACCGAAAACGGAAAAATCAAAAGCGTTACCGCATGGCAGTCCAATGCGGAAACATTCCATAAGGTGTATGCAAAATATTTTGCGGACTGTTCGGGGGATTCCGTTTTGGCGCCGCTTTCCGGAGCGGAATATATGTACGGCAGAGAAGCGAAAAAGGATTTCGGAGAGACGATTCCGCCCGACAAAGCGGACAAAAAGACAATGGGAATGAGCTGCCTTATCGAGCTTCGCGAAACAGAGCATAAAAGCGAGTTCGTTCCGCCCGAATGGGCATATAAGTATGAAAGCGACGATGATTTGCCGTTTAAGGATCATGATCTTGAAAACAATTTCTGGTGGATTGAAGTGGGCGGTGAAGGAGACGCCGTACACGATACCGACAAGTGCCGCGACGAGCTTCTGAAAATTTGTTACGGCGTTTGGGATCATATGAAAAATCACGGAGATCACGGGGCGGATAATTGGGAGCTTGAATGGATTGGCTTTTTGCCCGGAAAGAGAGAAAGCAGAAGGTATAAGGGAAAATATGTCGTAACGCAAAACGACGTAGAAAGAGGCGGAATTTTTGATGATACCGTGGCATACGCCGGCTGGACGATGGACGACCATTTCCCTGAGGGATTTTATTATACAAAAGGTCATCCCACAATATATCATCCTGCCCCGAGCCCATGGGGACTGCCGCTTCGTGCAATGATATCGGAGAATATAGAAAATCTTGTTTTTGCCGGCAGAAATATAAGCGTGACTCATGCGGCGCTCAGCTCAAGCCGCGTTATGGCAACATGTGCGATTTTGGGTCAGGCTCTCGGAACGGCGGTGTCCGAGGCAATAAAATGTAATTGCGGTATTGAGGAAATTGACGTTTCAAATTTGCAGCAGATATTGCTTGACGATGATTGCTTTATACCCGGGGTAAAAAGAAATGTTTCCGAAATTACCGCACAGGCGCTGTGCTCGGACGACATTGTGAGAAACGGAGCTGAACGCGGTGAAGATAATTTGTGGACAGGCGGCGAAGGAGACTCTATTGAATACACCTTTCTGAAGGATACAAGGATAAAGGAGATAAGGCTCGTTTTTGACAGTGATTTAAACCGTGATTACCAAAATATGCCATGCAGATATGCTTTAAAAGAGACAAAATTTAAACTTCCGCAAAAACTGATTAAAAAATACAAAATAGTCGGTGAAAATGAAAGCGGAGAAAAATTTGAAATATTAAAAGATAATAATTTCAAACGATTTGTGAGAATCAGTGTGGATGAAACCGTTAAAAAACTCAGGTTTATTCCGCTTGAGACTTACGGAGAAAAAGAATTCAGAGTATTTGATTTTGAGGTTAAATAGGCAACAATTAAAATTGTGCGCCACTGCCGAATGACGGAACGGAAGGCTTGAAAAGCCAATTGGCTTTTCAAGCCTTCCGTTTTTCTTTGTTTTGTTACTGTTTTTTTGTAAAATTTGTGGACAAACCGAAAAAGATGGTGTATAATATAAAAGATATAGTATGCTATAAGGGGGTAGTGTTTTTGGAGGCTATGGAATTGGCGGTAAAATCCGCTGAAATCCTTGACGCAAAAAAAGCGGCAGACATTGAAATACTTAACATTTCCGAATTGACAAGCATTGCCGATTATTTTGTAATATGCACCGGCAGCTCAACAACACAGGTTAAGGCGCTGGCGGACAACGTGGTTGAAATGCTCAAGGAGGAATGCGGCACGGAACCTTTAAGACTTGAAGGCTACAAAAGCTGTCAGTGGATATTGATAGATTACGGCAGTGTGGTTATTCACGTGTTTAAAAATGACATGCGCGATTTTTATTCTCTGGATCGTCTTTGGGGAGACGCGGAGAAGTTATCATATAAATAACAAGGAGTGTACACCGATATGAATTACGATTTTCACAAAATCGAAAAAAAGTGGCAGGATTTCTGGGATGAGGACAAGACTTTCCGCGCCGAAGATGATTTTTCAAAGAAAAAGTTTTACGGACTGGTGGAGTTTCCGTATCCTTCGGGACACGGTCTGCATGTAGGACACCCGAGAAGCTATACGGCGCTCGATATTATTTGCAGAAAGCGCAGACTTGAAGGCTACAATGTTTTGTATCCGATGGGATGGGACGCGTTCGGTCTGCCCACGGAAAACTATGCCATTGCAAACAAGATTCATCCGCATATTATTACGGAAAACAATATAAAGAATTTTAAAAGACAGCTTAAAAGCATCGGCTTTTCGTTTGACTGGGACAGAGAGATAAATACCACAGACCCGAGCTACTACAAATGGACGCAGTGGATATTCTTAAAGCTTTTTGAAAAGGGTCTTGCATATAAGCAGGAAATGCCGATAAACTGGTGCACATCGTGCAAAGTCGGTCTTGCAAACGAAGAAGTTGTGGGCGGTGTATGCGAGCGCTGCGGCGGCGAAGTTGTGCAGAAGCGCAAAAGCCAGTGGATGCTTAGAATCACCGAGTATGCGCAGAGACTTATAGATGACCTTGAAGGTCTTGACTACATAGACAAAGTTAAGGTTTCTCAGATTAACTGGATAGGCAGAAGCGAGGGCGCGGAAGTTGACTTTAAGCTTGCCGATACAGATAAGAGCCTTACGGTTTACACCACAAGACCCGACACGCTTTTCGGCGCTACATATATGGTTCTGTCTCCCGAGCACCCGTATATAGACGAGCTTGCGGACAGAATTACAAATCTTGATGCGGTGCGCGAATATCAGAAGCAGGCGGCGCACAAATCGGAATTCGAAAGAACGGAGATGGCCAAAGACAAAACGGGCGTTGAGCTCTGCGGAATCAAGGCGATAAATCCCGTAACGGGAAATGAGATTCCGGTATGGATTTCGGACTATGTATTGATGACGTACGGCACGGGTGCGATTATGGCAGTTCCGGCGCACGATGAGCGCGACTGGGATTTTGCAAAGAAATTCAATCTTCCTATTATAGAAGTTGTGGGCGGCGGTGAGGACGTTCAGAAAGAGGCTTACACGGATGTTGCCGACGGTGTTATGGTAAATTCGGGCTTTTTGACAGGTCTTAAGGTCAAAGACGCCATTAAAAAGATGATTGAATACCTTGAAGAAAAAGGAATAGGCAAGAAAAAAGTAAATTACAAGCTGCGCGACTGGGTATTTTCGAGACAGAGATATTGGGGAGAGCCCATTCCGCTTGTTTGGTGCGATAAATGCGGCTGGGTGGCGCTTCCCGAAGAGAGCCTTCCTCTCACGCTCCCCGAAATCGAAGATTTCACTCCGGGCGATGAGGGCGAATCTCCGCTTTCAAAGGCTGAGGACTGGATAAAGACAACATGCCCCCACTGCGGAGGACCTGCAAGACGCGAGACGGACACAATGCCTCAGTGGGCAGGCTCGTCATGGTATTTCTTAAGATATATCGATCCGCATAACGATGACGCTTTGGCGGCACAGGACAAGCTCAATTACTGGCTGCCCGTTGACTGGTATAACGGCGGCATGGAGCACACAACGCTTCATTTGCTCTATTCAAGATTCTGGCACAAGTTCCTCTACGACATCGGCGTTGTTAAAACTCCCGAGCCGTATAAAAAGAGAACGTCGCACGGCATGATTCTCGGCGAAAACAACGAGAAAATGTCAAAATCAAGGGGCAACGTGGTAAATCCCGATGAGGTTGTGGACAAGTTCGGTGCGGATACGTTCAGAACATATGAAATGTTTATCGGCGCGTTCGATCAGGCAACGCCGTGGAGCGAAAACGGGGTTCGCGGCTGTCATAAGTTTATAGAGCGCGTGTGGAAACTTCAGGATATGCTGACAGACGGCGACAGCTATTCAAAAGAACTTGAGAACAACATGCACAAGACGATTAAAAAGGTTTCCGACGATATTGAAAAAATGAAATTCAATACCGCTATTGCGGCGCTTATGTCGCTTGTAAACGATTTTTACAAAGCGGGAAGCATCACGCGCGGCGAATTCAGAACGCTTTTGCTGCTTTTAAATCCCACAGCTCCGCATATCACGGAAGAAATGTGGCAAAACTGCGGTTTTGAAGGATATATTCACAACGCGGAGTGGCCTTCCTACGATGAGGACAAGACGCGTGACGACGAAATAGAAATTGTATTCCAGGTAAACGGCAAAATCAGAGGAAAAATGTCTGTTGCGGCAGGACTTGACAGAGACGCGCTTTCGGAATTTGTTATGGCGAAAGACGAGGTTTCGGCAGCTGTCGGAGATAAGCAAATTGTAAAGGTTATTGCTGTGCCGGACAAATTGGTAAACATTGTCGTAAGATAATGGGGTACGCCATTTACGCGCGGACAATTTTTGAATTGTCCCTACGATTTATTTTGAAAGTGTAGGGGGATAATTATGATTAAGAGTATGACGGGTTACGGCTCGGCAGTCCGTGAAGGACTGAAAAAAAGATTTACGGTTGAGATAAAAAGCGTAAATCACAGATACAGCGATATAAACGTTAAAACTCCGAGAAACTGTATGTTTTTGGAGGACGTATTAAAAAAGACGGTGAGCGCTTCGATTTCGCGCGGCAAAATCGACGTGTTTTTGACGCTTGAAAACACGGAGGGGGCGGACGAGACTGTAAGTCTCAACATGCCGCTGGCACTGGCGTATAAAGATGCGCTTGAAGAAATGAATGCAAAACTCGGGCTTTACGATACCGTGACCATAAAGCATCTCACAAGATTTTCCGATATTTTTAATGTTCAGAAAGTCCGCGAGGACAATGAAGCTCTTGCCGAGATTGTGACGGAAACCGCAAAAGAAGCTGCCGAAGCCTTTTCTGCAATGCGCCTTAAAGAAGGAGAAAAGCTTTACGAGGATATGGCTTCGGGAATAAATACGCTTGAGGAATACACCCTTCACGTGGAAAAAAGAGCTCCCGGAATAGTCGAAGATTACAAAAAACGTCTTTTTGAAAAGATAAACGATATTCTCGGCGGAGTTCCGGTAGATGAAGCGCGCCTTTTAAACGAAGTGGCTTTCTTTGCGGATAAAGTGGATGTCAACGAGGAAATCGTGAGACTTAAGAGCCACATTGCGCAGATGCGCGAGCTTCTGATGTCTGACGAGCCTGTCGGCAGAAAGCTTGATTTTATCATTCAGGAGACAAACCGCGAGACAAACACAATAGGGTCAAAATGCAACGACCTTGAGACGTCAAAGCTTATAATCGATATGAAGTCATGTATAGAAAAGCTTAGGGAACAGATTCAGAATATAGAGTAGGAGATACGTATGAAGCTTATTAACATCGGATACGGAAGCCTTGTGTCATCGGAACGGCTTGTTGCCGTGGTGGCGCCCGATTCCGCACCTATAAAAAGAACTATTCAGGAGGCAAGGGAAGACGGAAGGCTCATAGATGCCACATACGGGAGAAGAACAAGAGCGGTTATAGTGACGGACAGCGATCATGTGATTTTGTCCGCTAACCTTCCCGATACCATTGCCGACAGGCTTGAAGCGCAAGAGGAGGAAAACAATGACTGAGGGAATTTTGCTTGTGATTTCCGGCCCTTCCGGAGTGGGAAAAGGGACGGTTATGAAAAATCTGTTTGAAAAAAGAAATGATTTATACATGTCTGTTTCCGCAACCACAAGGAAGAAACGCGAAGGTGAGACGGAGGGCGTATCATATTATTACATAACAAGCGAAAGGTTTGCAAAGATACGTGAGGAGGACGGCTTTCTCGAAAATGCAGAGTTTTGCGGCAACTGCTACGGAACGCTGAAAAGCGAGGTTTTCGAGAGACTTGAAAAAGGCATAAACGTTGTTTTGGAAATTGAAGTGCGCGGGGCTATGCAGGTTAAGGAAAAGTTCCCGCAGGGAGTTTTTATATATGTTTGTCCGCCGTCTCTTTCCGAACTTAAAAAGCGCCTTACGCAAAGACAGACAGAGACGCCCGAAGCTTTGGAGAAACGCTTAAAATCAGCAGAATGGGAGCTTACCCAGATTGATAAATACGATTATCTTGTGATAAATGACGATGTTGACGCTGCCGCAGAGCGGATAAACAGTATAATCGAAGCGGAGCATCTTTCGTCAAAAAGATGTTTTGACGATGTGAAAAAAACAATATTCAGTTAATTATATATTTAAGAGAGAGGGTAATATCATGATTATTGAACCTAATGTAAACGTTCTTATGAAAAAAGAAAATATGGACAGCAGATATACGCTTGTGGTAGCGGCAGCGAAAAGAGCGAGAGAACTGGCAAAGGAAGACCCCGAGATTGACAAAACGGTTACGAAGGCTGTTTGGGATATAGCCAACGACAAGGTGAAGGTTATCCCGGTTCCCGAGGATGAACTTGAGAAGATGGAAGAAGTCGAGCAGGAAAAGCTTATAGAAGCGGTAGAAAAATAAATCTGCCCGGAGGTATGAAAATTGATAGCACGTGTTGTGGTTGATGCAGGTACTTTGTTTGTTGACAGAATCTTTGATTACGCAGTGCCGCGGACGCTTTTGGATTCCGCCGCAGTCGGCGTCAGGGTTGAGGTGCCGTTCGGCGCGGGAAACAAAAGATATGTCGGCTTTATAATTGCGCTTTCAAAAGAGTCTTCGGGCGGTGTTGCGCTTGAAAAAATTAAAGATATATGTGCGGTTATTGATGACAAACCTCTTTTTACAAGGCAGCGGATTCTTGAAGCTTATTGGCTTAAAACACGCTATTTCTGCACATTTGCGGACGCGCTCAAGCTGTTTTTGCCGCAGGGTGCAAAAACCAAAATAAAAGAATACATCGGTATTTATTCCGATGCCGAAACGGGCAGTCTTGACGGCGCGTCAAAAAAAATAGTTGATTTTTTGCGTGAAAACGGGAAAACGGAGTACGACAAAATAAAAAAGTATATGGGCAGAAGCGTCAGAAGAGAAATCCGCATGCTTTGCGAAAACAAAATTCTTTTCTCCGAGCTTGACAACAAGAATATGAGCGCGGACAAGTTTATAGGCGTTGTTGCCGTTTCGGATTTTGACAAAGCGATGAATATATCCAAAAAAGCTCCGGCGCAGCGGCGCATAATAAATGTGATGAGCGAATGTGAATTTTTAAGCATACCCGATTTGTGCATGTTTGCCGGCTGCACCAGGCAGAGCGTAAATGCGCTGATTCAAAAAGGAATTCTGGAAAAAAGGCAGATAGAGGTATTCAGAACGCCGCATCACAAAAAAGCCGAAAAAGATGTTGAACGCTTCCGTCTTACACGTGAGCAGGAAAAGGTTTTGTCCGTTATATCGGAAGAAACGGATAATCCGCAAAAACCCGTACTGCTGCACGGCGTTACGGGGAGCGGAAAAACAGAGGTGTTTATACGCGCCATCGAAAAAATTCTTAAAATGGGTAAAAGCGCGATTGTGCTTGTGCCCGAGATATCTCTGACTTATCAGATGATGAGCAGATTTATAGCCAGATTCGGCCACGAGGTTGCTCTTTTGCACAGCTCGCTTTCGGACGGAGAGCGCTTTGACGAGTGGAAACGGATAAGAAACGGCAATGCAAGAGTTGTTGTCGGCGCGCGCTCGGCGGTGTTTGCGCCGTGCGTAAATCTCGGTCTTGTCATAGTTGACGAGGAGCACGAGGATACGTATAAATCAGGCGACAGGATAGGCTATGACGCACGCGAAGTTGCGCTTTTCCGCGGTAAAACGGAAAATGCCGCCGTGCTTTTGGCATCGGCAACGCCGTCGGTTGAGGATTATTACAGAGCAAAGTGCGGAATGTACCGCCTTTGCACCATGAAAAACCGCTATAACGGCGTCAAGCTTCCGGAAACAATCGTTGCCGATATGAGAGAAGAATTGAGACAGGGGAACAGAAGCCCTTTTTCAGAGGTTTTAAAGAAAGAAATAAACAGAAATTTAATTATGGGTGAGCAGACGATTCTGTTTTTAAACAGGCGCGGCTATTCCACTTTTGTATCATGCCGCAGCTGCGGACATGTGGAAATGTGCGAAAACTGCAATATCTCAATGACATATCATTTAAGCGGCAATTATCTCATGTGCCACTACTGCGGACACAGAAAGAAAATGCCGGATGTGTGCCCCGAATGCGGAAGCTCCGGAATACGCGGTTTCGGCACGGGAACACAAAAAATAGAAGAAAAACTTTCTGAGGAATTTGAAAGCGCAAGCGTTATACGAATGGATATAGATACAACCGGCGCACGTGATTCGCACGAAAAAATTTTGGATTCCTTTCAGAATGACGGAATAGATATTTTGCTCGGAACGCAGATGGTTTCAAAGGGACTCGACTTTAAAAACGTCAGTCTTGTAGGCGTTCTGGCGGCGGATCAGCTGCTTAATATGGGAGACTATAAGGCGGCGGAGCGCACGTTTGATTTAATAACGCAGGTTTGCGGCAGAAGCGGCAGGGGCGATAAGCGCGGCAGAGCGGTTATACAGACATATATGCCCGAAAACCCGACCATAGGCTACGCAAGCCGCCAGGATTACTTGGGATTTTTTAATGAAGAACTCGAACTTCGGCGCGCTCTTTGCTATCCGCCTTTCTGCGATATTGTAAACGTAACGGTTACGGGCAGCGACGAAGAAGGCGTTAAATCATGCGCGGCAAAACTCTTTTCCGAGGTTTCCGAAAAAATAGGAAACAAAAAAAATGTAACGCTTTACAGAGCGGCGCCGTGTCATATAGATAAAATAAAAAGCAAATACAGATGGCACTTTTGGTTTAAATGTATTTTAAATAAAGAAATAAGCACAATATTAAAAGAAATTATGGAAAACGAGAAAAAGCAGTCCGTTTCGGTTATGCTGAATCCGGTATCCATATAAAAAGTGCGGAGTCTTAATCTTTTATCATTCTTTGCCCTGTTGATAAGAGATGTTATTTTACAAGTTATGCCGGAACAGGGCGGCAGAATGGAGATTAAAATGTCACTTAGAAATATAAGAATTTTGGGAGACGATCTTTTACGCAAAAAATCGCGCAAAATAGACGTGATAGATAACAGAATATGTCAGCTTCTCGATGACCTGGCGGAAACTATGTATGCGCATGACGGAGTGGGTCTTGCGGCACCGCAGGTGGGCGTGCTGCGCCGTGCGGTTGTGGTTGATGTGGGCGAAGGTCTTCTGGAACTTGTAAACCCCGAAATTATTGACATGAGCGGAGAAGCGGTAATGACGGAGGGGTGTTTGAGCGTTCCCACAAGCATAGGCGACGTTAAAAGACCGACATATGTTAAAGTCCGTGCTTTTAACAGACACGGAGAAGAAATAGAGGTTGAAGCACACGATTATTTTGCAAGGGCAATATGCCATGAGCTTGACCATCTTGACGGAATAATTTTTCTTGATAAAGCCGATAATATTCAGCCGAAAGAGGTTTAAAGGGAGAATACAAAATGAAAATAATGTTTATGGGCACGCCCGAATTTGCGGCGGTGAGCCTTGAAGCGCTTATAAAAAACGGCGAGGATGTGGCGTGCGTAATATCGCAGCCGTATAAGCCGAAAAATCGCGGAATGAAGCTTGTTCCGACAGCTGTGGGAGCGGTTGCCGAAAAAAATTCAATATTGCTCAAAACACCCGAAACGCTTAAGGACAAAGCGATCTTGCCGCTTCTTTCCGAGGTTGAACCCGATCTTATTGCGGTTGTGGCATACGGCAAGCTTTTGCCGCAATATGTTCTCGATTTCCCGAAATACGGCTGCATTAACATTCACGGCTCGCTTTTGCCGAAGTACCGCGGCGCGGCACCGATACAGCAGAGCATAATTTCCGGGGAAAAGGAAACAGGAGTCACCTCGATGTATATGGCACGCGGCATGGACACGGGCGACATGATTTTAAAAGAATCGATTAAAATAGAAGATAACGATACCGCGGGTACGCTGCATGATAAACTTGCCGTTTTGGGAGCCGAGGTGCTTATTAAAACGGTTGATATGATAAAAAAAGGAACTGTGCGGCGCGAAAAACAAAACGATGACGAGGCAACATATGCCCATATGCTGACAAAGGAAATGGGAAAGGTTGACTGGACAAAAAGCGCGGAGGAAATAAAAAACCTTGTAAGAGGTCTCGATCCGTGGCCCAGCGCATATTCGTATATAAAGGACAAGAGATTTAAAATTTTCGGCGTATCTGCCGAGGATAAAAACGGCGCTCCCGGGGAAATCCTCGAGGTTTCGGACACACTGCTCATAGCAGCCGGAAAAGGGGCGCTGAGGATACGCGAAGTCGGTTTTGACAATAAGAAAAGAATGCCCGTTTCGGATTTTGTGAGAGGAAACGGGGATGTTTTCAAAAAAGGAGAGATGCTTAAATGATGCATTATTACTATTCGCCGTTTGATATTTTATTGCTGCCGGCGCTGATTCTGAGCATTTGGGCGCAGCTTTCGGTTTCGGGAGCGTTTAAAAAATACGGCGCTGTGAGAAATTCAAGAGGAATTACGGGAAGGGAAACGGCTTCAAGAATTCTTTCGGCAAACGGAATAGGCTCTGTCCCGGTGCTTCACACAGGCGGAGAGCTTACGGATAACTACAACCCCGTAAACAACACCGTAAATCTGTCCGACGGAGTGTATGACAGCGCGTCCGTGGCGGCAGTGGGTATTGCGGCGCACGAATGCGGACACGCCGTGCAGCACAGCACGGGCTATCTGCCGATTAAAATCAGAAACGCCGTTCTGCCTGCCGTGCAGCTTTCGTCAAAGGCTTCGATGCCGCTTTTTATACTCGGTCTGCTGTTTTCGTTAAGACCGCTTGTAACTGTCGGTATAGCGCTGTTTTCGGCGGCTGTGTTCTTTCAGCTTGTTACACTGCCTGTGGAGTTTAACGCAAGCGCAAGAGCGCTTCGCACAATAAAAGACATGGATATACTGGACGAAAGCGAATACAAGGGCGCGCGGAAAGTCCTTCGGGCGGCCGCTATGACTTATGTTGCCGCGGCGGCAATGGCAGCGCTGCAGCTTTTGAGACTTATTGCCATTTCAGACAATAACAGACGGAGGTAGCGTATGGCAAATACCAGGGGGAAAGCCTACGGTATATTAAAAAATATATTTGAAAATCGGGCATATTCGGATATTGCGCTGGACGCGGCACTGTCGCGCAGCACGCTTGACGGACGCGACCGCGCGTTTGTTACAAATATCGTTTACGGAGTTTTGACAAACCTTTCTTTTCTTGATTATCAGATTGGAAGATATTCGAATATTCCGCTTCGGAAAATTTCGGACAAAGTTAAAATTGTTTTGAGACTGTCGCTTTATCAGATTGTGTTTATGGACAAAGTCCCCGACAGCGCCGCTGTCAACGAAGGGGTTAATCTTGCCAAAAAGGCGACGTATAAGTCGGCAGGGTTTGTAAATGCCGTGCTGCACGCATTTTTGCGCGGCGGCGCCGTTTTGCCGCCGGAAAAAGACAAGGTAAAATATTTGTCGGTTAAATATTCCTGCCCCGAATGGCTTGTAAAAATGTGGCTTGGTGAGTTCCCGGAGGAGGAGTGCGAAAAGCTGCTTGCGGAAGGGAATAAAACTCCCCCCGTAACGGTGAGAGTCAACACTTTAAAAATTTCAAAAGACGAATTAAAAAAGCTGATTCCGTGTACGGACGGAGCAGCCGAAAATGCGCTTAATATAACGGGGCGCGGAAACATTGCCGAAAACGAATATTTTAAAAAAGGGTATTTTACGGTTCAGGACGCGGCGGCACAGCTTGCGGTTGAAGCGCTCGGGATAAAAGAAAACGACAATGTGCTCGACATGTGTGCGGCGCCCGGAGGAAAAACCACATACATAAGCCGGTTTTTAAAAGGCGGCAGCGTTACGGCGTGGGATATATATCCGCACAAAATAAGGCTTATCGAAACAGCGGCAAAAAGACTCGG
>OLSB01001247.1_pt1 | contig 25664 bp, 25 predicted proteins | sample 1672071 | NCBI WGS metagenome assembly OLSB01 (sample SAMEA3136642, study PRJEB25190) | human gut metagenome | biome: human gut; feature: human-associated habitat; material: faeces | place: Austria | collected 2013 | reverse complement strand
CAAATAACGAAACAGTTGTTATGTATGCATGTAAAGAATGGGTAGATGAAGTATTGATTGTTTTACCAAAAGAAATTGCGTATCCAAATATATTGATTGAACAATTAACTTTGGCTGGTATTACTGTACATATGAATTTAGCTAAGGTTGTGAATTCACCTGGTAAGAAACAGTTTGTTGAAAAAGTTGGTGATTATACAGTTTTAACTACTAGTATAAATTATGTTTCTTTGAATGAATTATTCTTAAAAAGAGTGTTTGATATTATTTGTGGTTTATTAGGATGTATATTAACACTATTTATCTGTATATTTATAGGACCTGCAATTTATATAGCTAGTCCAGGACCAATCTTCTTTTCGCAAGAACGTGTTGGTAAGAATGGAAAGAAATTTAAGATGTATAAATTTCGAAGTATGTACTTAGATGCGGAAGAAAGAAAAGCAGAATTAATGAAAGACAATAAGCTTGGGGATGGAAAAATGTTTAAACTTGATTTTGATCCTCGAGTTATTGGAAATAAAGTAATGCCTGATGGAACACATAAAACAGGTATTGGTGAATTGATTCGTAAAACGAGTTTAGATGAATTTCCACAATTCTTTAACGTATTAAAAGGAGATATGTCTATAGTAGGAACTAGACCTCCTTTAATATCAGAAACAAATCTATATGAATATCAACACTTTGCAAGACTAGCTATTAAACCAGGAATAACTGGAATGTGGCAAGTGAGTGGAAGAAGTGAAATTATAGATTTTGATGAAGTAGTAAAATTAGATAAATACTATATTGAAAACTGGAATCTTGGTTTAGATATTAAAATTCTATTAAAAACAGTACTAGTTGTTGTATGTAAAAAAGGTGCTGTTTAAAGTATTGATTTAAGGGGGGATTGATTTGAATATAGTAATGTGCGTCCAACGCAATTTGCTGAAGTTGGATTGTTGTAAAAGGCCAATAAAAAGCATAGGAATGCTGAAATGTCTACCATAAATTCTCAGTTGAGTTTTCACATGGATTTTGTTGACAGAAATCCAAGCTCATACAGAACTCGACCGGAATGTCGATAAACTATAGCAGAGGAGATGAGGATGATAAATAAATCTGATTTTCATTAAGTATCCTGATTCCTTTAACCGGATTAAGAATCATAAACGAAACAATAGAATCCGTTATACGACAGGAATGTACGAATTGTGAGATTTTGATTCTAAGAAATGATATCAAAGATCTTCCACAGGGCACAGATGTGGCTGAAAAAGATGTTTTTTATCAAGATTCGGATTATTTGTTACGAGAGTTTTATATCCGAAAAAAGGGAAAGGGAAATGCTTTGAATGAAGGGCTTTGCCATGCAAGAAATGATTTGGTTTGTATACTTGATGCTGTTTGTGTATTACAGGAAGATGCTCTTTCTAAGGCGGTAAAGCATTTCCGAAATGATGAAGTGGTTGCTGTCGGTGGACGCTTACTTGTTAAAAGAGAAGACTCATGTCAGCTGGAAGCGATTCAGTCTTGCGAATATATGAAGACATTTCAGATTTCCAGGAGCATATTTGCCAAGTTAAACGCACAGTGTTTGATTTCAGGGGCATTTGGGGTCTTTCGCAAAAGCACTCTGCTGGGAATTAATGGGTATGATATCGATACTGTTGGAGAAGATATGGAGTTGGTTCTTCGATTGCAAGAGAAAGACTATCAGCAATCGAAGAAACAGATTGTTAATGATCCAACTGCTGTCTGTTATAACGGAGTGCCACATAGCATTAAAAGGTTATTACACCAAAGAGACAGGTGGCAAAGGGGATTGATGGATTGTCTTATCAAGCACTATAACATGATTGCTAATCCACATTATGGGCTATTGGGGCTCGTAACAATGTGCTATCAGTTCGTGATTGAGTTACTTGGGCCTATATTTTGGGTAATTTACACGGTTTTGTTGATAGACAAGAATATGTTTCCGTTTTGTTCGTTGGTGTTTGCAGGATATGCTTTGGCTCAAATTGGATTGACAATATTTGCAGCATACATAGATACAGAGAAAAATATGAGGAGCCTTTTGAGACGGATACCGAAACTGATTTTAATAACAATAGAAGAAATTGTTTTGCATATTCCGATTATGGTAGCGAGGGTGGTTGGAATGCTTACATTCCATTGGCGAAGACTTGTCTGGTAGATTTGATGTCCCCACAAGAGGGCAGGGTATAGACCCACTAAAAAGCACTAAAAAAGATATACACTGTATATTTGTATGCTCGTCATGGTTTAGCGGTTGGTTTACCATTCTTCCCACCCTACCTTATATGTACTATTTCTAACCATTTTCACTAATACCAGCACCGAAAGATTGGGGTGGATAAGGAAGTTTAAAAGGGGAGTAAAAGAAAGTTGAAGGTACACTGGGTGAATGGGGTAGAGGAAGAGAAGTAGAAAAGAAATAAAGAAGAGAAAAAACCAAACACCAAAACCACTCAACCATAAAACCACAACACCACAACACGACAACACCAATCAACCAATAAAACCACAACACAAGAAAACAAAACAACACATCAAACAAGATGTAGGAGAAAAGAAGAAAAGTGGAGTTAGGGAGAGTGGGAAGAAAGTGGAATGGTGGGAAAGGCAGAAAAGAAGAATGGCAGGAGAAGTAGAGAAGAAGAATGAGAATAGAAGAAAGGAAAGAAATAAAATGAACATCATTTTGCTAAGCGGAGGATCAGGAACAAGACTTTGGCCATTATCTAATGAAGTAAGGTCAAAACAGTTTCTAAAGATATTCAAAACTGAAAATGGAAATGAGTCAATGGTTCAGAGAATGTATAGGATGATCAATGAAGTTGATTCTGATTCTTCTATTACCATTGCAACCTCAGAATCTCAGATTCCGCAGATTAAATATCAGCTTGGTGAGAATGTGGGAATTTCTATTGAACCTTGTCGTAGAGACACATTCCCTGCTATTGCGCTTGCTTGCGCTTATCTTAAGAAAAATGGTGTAGAAGAAAACGAGTCAGTTGTTGTCTGCCCGGTAGATCCATATGTTAATGAGGATTATTTCCTTTGCCTTAAGAAGTTAAGTGATGAAGCCGGAAAGGCAAATCTTACTCTTATGGGGATTACTCCGACTGAGCCTTCTACCAAATTCGGGTATATCTTGCCAAATGGTAAGTTTACAGAGAAGCCTAATGAAGAAAGAGCAATAGAGCTTCTTAAAGAAGGTGCTTGCTGGAATGGTGGGGTGTTCGCATTCAAATTATCTTATTTATTAAACAAGACAAAGAAGATATTGGGCTCTTCTGATTATGATTGGCTCTTTTCTAATTACGCTAATCTTAAGAAGATTTCTTTTGACTACGCAGTGGCTGAACATGAGGATTCGATAAAAGTCATTCCATTCTCTGGACAATGGAGAGACCTTGGTACCTGGAATACATTAACTGAGGTTATGGAGGATAAGGTATCAGGTAATGCAACAGCTGTTAATAGCGAGGGAACTCATATCATTAACGAGTTAAATATTCCTCTTATCTCCATTGGTGCCAAGAACATGATTATTGCTGCAACTCCTGATGGAATTCTTGTTTCGGATAAAGAAGAGTCGCCTAGGCTTAAAGACTATGTCGAAAAAGCCAGACCAATGCATGAAGCTAGACCTTGGGGACATTATACAGTTCTTGATTCTACTGCACATAAGGATGGTCAAAACTCATTGACAAAGCATTTAATTATTTCGCCTAACCAGCATATTTCATATCAGATTCATAGACATAGAACTGAAATGTGGACATTCATCGAAGGTGAAGGTGATTTGATTATCAATGGGAAGGTAAGTAGAGTTTCACGTGGAGATTCTGTTGTCATTCCTGCAGGTACTAAACATGCTATCAAAGCATTAGATGAAGAACTACATATTATTGAAGTACAAGTTGGTGACAATCTCGTAGAAGAAGATATCGAAAGACTTGATTGGAATTGGGACTAATGGATTACAGAAAAGAATACCATCGTTGGTTAGATGCAGGTGCATGTGAACCAATTGATGATGAAAAAGAAATTGAAGAATGTTTCTACAAGGACCTTAAATTTGGAACTGGTGGTATTCGTGCCATTATGGGACCTGGTCCGAATAAACTGAACAAATATACCATTCGTAAGAATACGGAAGGATTTGCCCGGTTTATTGAGAGCAAGGGTGAAGAAGCCAAGAAAAAAGGCGTCGTCATAGCATGTGATAACAGAAGGAACAGCCAAATCTTCTGTGAAGAAGTAGCGAAGGTCTTAGCTACTCATGATATACATGTATATCTCTTTGAGTCCTTAAGAACTACGCCAGAGTTATCCTTTGCGGTCAGATACTTGGGGGCACAGGGCGGCATTAATATCACAGCATCTCATAACCCTCCGGAGTACAACGGTTACAAGACATTTGATGAATATGGTTGCCAGTCAGTGCTCAGAGATACTGATGTGATTATCAAGTACATCCAGAGTGTTGAGGATGTGCTGGGTGTAGAAATAGATGAGAGTAAGAAAGAAAATATCGAATATATCGGTATTGAAGTAGATGAAGCTTACTATAAAGCTTTGGAAACTGTTCAGGAAAGACCTGGTACAGAGAAGAAGATAAAGGTTGTATACACACCATTACATGGTACTGGTAATGTTCCTGTCAGAACAATGCTGAGTAGATTGGGATATGAAGTGAAAACTGTTGGTGAACAGTGTATTCCTGATCCTGACTTCTCCAAAACAGCCTCACCAAACCCTGAAAACAAAAAGGCCTTTGATAAGGCGATTGAGGTAGCAAAAAAGGTTGATGCAGATATCATCATTGCAACCGATCCAGACTGCGACAGATTGGGTGTGGTTGTTAAGGATAAAGGTGAGTATAAATACTTAACCGGTAACCAGACCGGAGCTATTTTACTGGAATACCTTCTTTCCACAAAGAAGGAAAAAGGAACACTTCCTGCAAACGGCATTGTATTCGACACAATCGTAACAGCTTCTCTTGGTGCAAAGGTGTGCGAGAAGTATGGAGTGGAAGTCGAGTCCACATTAACAGGTTTCAAGTTCATAGGAGATAAGATTAGAGAATACGAAGGAAAGAAAGAATTCCTTTTTGGATATGAAGAATCATATGGCTATATGATCAAGCCATTCACAAGAGATAAAGATGGAGTTCAATCTACTATATTGGCTTGTGAGGCAGCAAACTACTATAAGAGTTTGGGAAAAACTCTGGTAGATGTTTTGAATAGTTTGTATGACGAGTTTGGCTATCTTGAGGATATTCAGGAAAATGAAACTCTTCCTGGCATTGAAGGTTTAGCTGAAATTAAAAGAAGAGTAGAAGAATTCAGAACTAAAGATATCAAAGAAATAGAAGGCAGAAAAGTAATCAAGAAGGTTGATTATAAGGATGGAGTACAGAGTTTACCACCATCTAATGTAATCAAGCTGTTTTTAGAAGATGGAAGCTGGGTAGTAATCAGACCTAGTGGAAATGAACCAAAGATCAAGTACTACAAGAATTTATGGAAGAGATGAACAAGAGGGGAAAGATGTAGATGGAAAAGAAACACTACCACGGAATTGATTGGCTAAGAACTATGGCGTGCATTGGAATTGTAATGATGCACATACAGGCAAATAACACATACCACCTCACAGGGTTTATAGCAGAGAAGATGATTCCCTCTTTCACAGACTTCACTTTCCTTTTTATGACCATCTCTGCCTTTGGTATGTGCGTTGGTTATTATGCAAAGGTAAAAAGCGGAAAAGTGAATTGGATGGATTTCTATAAGAAGAGATACATGAAAGTTCTGCCATTCCTTGCAGTAGTGGTTTTGATGGATATTGTTTTCAATCATGATTTGACTTCAATTATTGAAGCAGTTCCAAATCTTACTTTAACAAGAGGCTTTTTTCCAAATGACATAGGACAGATTGGTGTTGCGTGGTTCCTTGGATTGGTATTTGTGTTCTATGCTATCTTTCCATTATTCTGTGCCATGCTCAATACAAAGAAAAGTGGATGGATCTTTTTCTTAGTATCCTTGCTCTTGAATTTTGTAGTTGCCAGTTTTTATGGAACGGGCAGGGAAAATATAGTCTACTCAATCCCATTCTTTGCTGCTGGTGGATTGATTTATTTGTATAGAGATAAGGTGAAGAACTGGCATATTCTTTTGCCACTCGCCATTCTTTCAATATTCATTTACTACTTAATAGGTGGCAACACATATACCTGCCTTTTGGTTTCAATAACATTCTTGCTACTCGCGATTTCAATCGGGGGGGGTACTCCAGAATTGTGTCCTTCATCAGTGGAATCAGCATGGAAATATACCTCTCACACATGGTTGTGTTTAGGCTGGTAGAAAAGATGGGATTAAATAGAATGTTTGGAAACGGATGGCTTCAGTATTTCATTACCGTAATTTTGGTCTTAGTTGGAGCTGCTTGTTTTTCTGTAGTAGTTAAGAAACTTATAGTAATAACAGAAAAGAAAATAGGGGAACTAAATAAATGATACAACACGTGTTTCTTGTAGGTGCCAAATCGCTTGGTGCATACGGCGGATATGAGACATTTATTAATAAGTTAACTGAATATCACCAGTCTAATCCGGACATCAAATACCATGTTGCGGTAAAGGCTAATGGACAAGGTGCGTCTGTTCCTGATGGAGTGGAAGTGGAAAATGGTAGATATACATACCATAACGCTGACTGTTTTCAGATTAAGATTCCTGAGAAGTTGGGACCTGCTCAAGCCATCTATTATGACTGTGCTGCCTTGAAGAAAAGCATAGAAATAATAAAAGAAGAAAAGATTAGCAATCCTATCGTCTACATAATGACCTGCCGTATCGGGCCATTTTTTAATTCTTTTTGTCGTTCCATCCACAAGCTTGGTGGTCGAGTATTTCTCAACCCAGATGGCCATGAGTGGAAAAGAGCCAAATGGTCTGCTCCAGTAAGGAAATACTGGAAATACAGTGAAAAGGTGATGGTTTGTGGATCTGATTTAGTGGTGTGTGATAGCAAGAATATAGAAAAGTATATACAGCATGAATATGGTGTGAAGAACACAACCTTCATTGCATATGGAGCAGAGACTGAACCAAGTAAGTGTAGCGAAGAAAAGTATGAGAAGTGGTTGCGGGAGAAAAGTCTAAGAAGAGGCGAGTATTACCTCATTGTTGGACGTTTTGTTCCTGAGAACAATTATGAAACCATGATCAAGGAGTATATGAAGAGCAAAACGAAAAAGGATTTTGCAATCATAACCAACGCAAACCCACAACTCCAAAAAGAACTAGAAGAAAAACTGGGATACCGGAAAGATTCAAGGATTAAGTTCGTTGGCACGGTGTACGACCAGGAGTTGTTGAAGAAGATACGAGAAGAAGCTTATGGCTATTTCCATGGGCATGAGGTTGGTGGCACTAATCCATCTCTCTTGGAAGCATTGGGGAGCACAAAGCTCAACCTTTTGTTAAAGGTAGGATTTAACGAAGAAGTAGCTGAGGACTCTGCACTTTACTGGACGAAAGACCCTGGGAATTTGGCTGCACTGATTGACAACTGTGAAGGAATAGATAGAGAAGAACTTGGAAGAAAAGCCAAGGAGAGAATTAGGACTGCATACAGCTGGGAATTTATATCTGGTAGATATGCGGAGATTTGGATGAGGTAATTCAATATGAAATTCAATAAAGAAGATATTGTAGTTTTAGATGATGAAGGTCTGAAGCGCTATCAAGATGAATTGCTGAAAATTGGTGTAGATGTTGCTAAGGCATTTGACGAGAATGGTATTAGCTATTCGCTTTCAGGAGGCAGTATTTTAGGTGCTATCAGACATCAGGGATTCATTCCATGGGATGATGATATAGATTTAAATATTACGAGATCTAGTTATAACAAATTATTGAAGATATTTGACCGTATTTTAGGAGATAAGTATTACATACAAACACCTCAGTCGCATCCAGAACTTGGATTGATGGTTACGCAAATTAGAAAGAAGAATACGGTCGCACGAAGAAAGTATGATTGGAATCTAGAAGAGTGTGGTATATCAATAGATTTGTACATTATCGAGAATGTTTTTGATAATGCTATGCTCAGGTTTCTTCAAAAGAATATGAGCCTATTGTGTTCGTTTGCAATATCTTCCATTCGTTTTGTGAATAATAAGGATTTACCTAAAGAGCTAATAGAATTGGAAGGACGTAAACTAAACTACTCTGGTTCAAAAAAAATTTTTGGAAAGGTATTCGGAATTATTCCACTAAAAAGATGGATTATTTGGTGTGATTATTGGAATTCAGCATGTCATTCCGAAACAAGTAACTTTGTTGCAATTCCGACCGGACGCAAGCATTTCTCAGGTGAAATCTATGATAGAAATAAGATGACCTTTTTTAAAAAGGCGAGGTTTGAAACGACGGAATTCAATATTCCGGTATGGGCCGAAGGATATCTTGAACGTTTCTATGGGGATTATATGAAGATACCTCCAGAGGAGAAAAGAGAAAAACATCTATTCTTAGAGTTGAAGTATTAAGGAGATTAAATATGAATGTAGCATTATTAACAGCAGCTGGAAGCGGAACACGTATGCATCAAGATATTCCAAAGCAATTTATTCACGTGGATAATAAACCAGTAATTATTCATACAATGGAGGCATTTCAAAAGCATCCAAGTATTGATGCGATTATTTGCGTAACCATTGATTCTTGGACAGAGGTACTTTGGGCATATGCCAAGCAATTTAATGTCTCCAAGTTAAAATGGGTTATTCCTGGAGGAGCAACTGGACAGGAATCAATCCGAAATGGTTTAAATAAGTTAGCAGAAGAGTGTGGGGAAGAAATAACTGTTATGATACATGATGGAAATAGACCGCTTGTATCTACGGAAATCATATCAGATAGTCTTGCAACCTATAAAAAATATGGAAATGCTGTTGCAGTAATACCTTGTGTTGAAGTTGTGTTTGAAAGCGAAGATGGTAAATCATCTATGGTATCAACACCAAGAGAAAAACTTTATAGAACGCAAACCCCTCATACATATTGTTTGCACGAAATATTAGAATGTCATCGAGAAGCTGAAAAACAAGGTATTGATGGAACTGCAGCTTCACCAATGCTCATGAAAGAATTAGGGAAAATGACCTATTTTTCACGAGGGTCTGAAGAAAATCTAAAAATAACAACCTTGGAAGATCTGAAGATTTTCAAGGCCTTATTGCATACTAATCAGGATTCCTGGATAAAGGAATAATATGCTATGAAGTTACTGGAATCATTTCTTTATAGAGAGGATTTAAATAGATCCATAAATAGTATTGATTTAAGTAAAATGGATGGCAAATCAATCTTTATCACTGGTGGACTTGGTCTGATTTGCTCTACTGTCGTAGATTTGCTTCTTGTTTACGGAAAGATCGATATTTACGTAGGCGCAAGGAATCAAGAACAATTCCAAGAACGATTCGGTGGATTTGATAATGTACACTTTGTACAGTATGATGCATTATCTGAAATTAGAATTGATATCAAACCGGATTATATTATTCATGGTGCGGGGTTAGCAAGCCCTGAGTTATACACATCAATGCCTGTTGAAACTGTGCTATCTAATTTTGATGGTGTGCATGGATTGTTGGAATTTGCAAAGAGAAGTGGTGTCAAAAGACTTCTCTATATATCTTCCAGCGAGGTGTATGGAAGAAAAAGTACAGATGATCCCTATGTGGAAGGACAATATGGCGAGGTTGATATCGATAACATTCGTTCATCTTATGCTATTGCTAAACGAGCATCTGAAATGATATGCAAAGCATACTCATCAGAATATGGTGTTGAAACTGTAATGGTTAGACCTGGGCATATCTATGGTCCATCGGCTAAGAAAACAGATAAGCGTATTTCTTCCGATTTTGCTTTCAAAGCAGCTAATGGCGAGAAATTAGAAATGAAAAGTTCTGGAATACAAAAGAGATCTTATTGCTATTCTGTGGACTGTGCAGTCCAGATTCTAACTGTGTTGCTAAAAGGTGAAAGCGGACAAGCTTATAATGTTGGTCATAACGAGATTACAACGATCAGAGATATGGCGTTAATTCTTGCTAAGGCAGGAAATGTTGAACTGACAGTTGCTGAACCTTCAGAAGCTGATTTAAAAACATTTAATCCAATGATAAATTCTTCTTTGGATAATAGTAAAGTAAAAGCTCTTGGATATATGGATAATTTTACTGTTGAAGAAGGATTAAGTCATACAGTGCAGATTCTGAAGGAAATTTAAGGCAGAAAAGAGGAGTTTTATGAACATAAAAGAAATATTTAAAAAACAGGGCGGCATAAAGCTCCTTAAACAGTATTGGCAAGGTGGAGCTCTGTTTACCGGCATTGGAGAGTTTCTTCTATTAGGAAAAAGTAGAACCGCTCTAGAAATATTGCGTCTATCAACCACCTTGAAAACAAAACAGAAACTTGAAAAAAGGTATATGAAGGACCTGCTTAAGTTTGATTCTGAATGGAAAGAAGCGGAACATCAGAAATCAAATAAAGTATGGATTTGTTGGTTTCAAGGCATGGATAACGCGCCCGAATTAGTTCAGCGATGTTATGAATCAGTGAAGAGAAATTTGAAAGATAGAGATATTGTGTTGATAACTTCAGATAATATGAGCGATTACGTGCAGTTTCCGGCTGTAATACAGACAAAGATTGACACAGGCATTATTAAAGGCGCTCATCTATCGGATCTGCTTAGACTCGAGCTATTGATAAAGTATGGTGGTACGTGGATAGATTCCACTGTATTTTGTAGCGGGAGTGTAATTCCAGAGTATATGCTTAACTCAGAATTGTTTCTTTTTCAGACATTGAAACCTGGAAGAGATGGACACTGCACTGTTATTTCAAATTGGTTCATTACAGCTTGGTCTAATAACAAGATATTAGCAGCTGTGCAATGGTTGTTATATAGATATTGGGAAGATAACGACCAACTTTGGGACTATTTTATATTCCATGATTTCTTTCAGATTGTGATAGAAAAATATACTGAAGAATGGAGTAGGGTAGTGCCGTTCTGTAATGCTACTCCCCATATTTTATTGTTAAGAATGTTTGAACGATATGATGACGTGATGTGGAAGGCTATCACGAATCAAACGCCATTTCATAAGCTTTCTTATAAGTTTAACACTAACGATGCGGCGCTTGATGATACTTATTACAAAAAGATTATAGAGTAGATAAAATCGATGTTGAAGGGATAATTATGCATCTAAGAATAGGAATAAAAAAGAAAAAACAAACAACAAATTGCATATTTTTCATGATTCTATTCGTAATTTTTGAACGTATACTAGAATCATTTGGAGTTCCGCATTCTGTTATTTTTCTGCTGGATATTGCAAATGTTTACTTATTTATGAATTTATGTGTAGGCCACAAAGTTCAGTGGATATTTTCTACAGGTTTTGTGAAAACTCATATCTTTATATTTACTGTGGGTTTTGTTGTAGCATTACTGAATGGAGTAAGTCTGCAGCTTATAATATGGGCAATGCGTAATCTCTTACGTTTTTATGTTTTTTTTGGTGCGTGTGTTGCATATCTCAATGGTAAAGATGTAGATGATTTTTATGAATTACTCGCAAAATTATTCTATTTCAATGTCGTGATTCTTCTGGTTCAATACATGATGGGGTACAGAGGAGATTTCTTAGGTGGGTTGTTTGGTACCGTCACTGGCGCAAATACCTATAATAATGTATTGCAGATAATAGTATGTACATATTTTGTTTCCAGGTGGTTTGAAAAAAGGGAAGGTGCGAAACAACCAATATTAATAATTACATTATCGTTATTCATATCTGTTCTTACAGAGACAAAAGTTTTCCTATTTGAAGTAGTGTTGATTATTGGTCTCAGCGTAGTAATGATTGGTATCGTAGAGCGTAAATATAAAGTGTTAGCCAAGGGCGTATTAATAGGTGGCCTTGCTGTTCTTGGAGTCTTTTTCGGTGCAAGATATATTGCCACACTTTACCCAAGTTTATCTAACTCAGATTTTATGTCGGTTGAGGGATTGACACATATTCTTACGAGAGAAAGTGGTTATACAGGTTTTGGTGATTTAAATAGATTGACGGCAATAACTTCTATTAATAGATTGGGCTTATTTCAGTCTAGTTTGTCAAATCAGATTTTGGGATTAGGCTTGGGGGGAGCAGAATATTCAGCAGGTATATCCTTTTTGCAAAGCGCATTTTATAGAAGCTATGAGTATCTACATTATTATTGGTTTTCACATGCATGGATGTACATTGAATGTGGATATTTAGGTCTAATAGGATACATGCTGGGTTTCTTCTCTATTGTTCCAACTGGAGTTAAAATTGTAAGAATGTTGAAGAAAAGAGGATTGGATGCTTCAGTTGTAGTCACAGGGATGGTTATTTCGATATTAACTTTGTTGTTATATATATATAACCAAACGCTTAGACTTGAAGCGGCGTATTTAATTTATTTTGTGTTTGCAGGCATTTACGTAAAAGGGAAGGAATTAAAAATAAATGGATAAACCATTGATAAGTATTATTGTTCCTACATACAACGTAGAAAAATATGTAGAAAATTGTATAAAATCATTAATAAGTCAAACACTATCCAATATCGAAATAATATTAGTGGATGATGGTTCTACTGACTTATCCGGGAAGATTTGTGATCAGTTTGCTAATATCGATAAAAGGATTAAAGTCATTCATCAAACAAATCGTGGTCTTGGTTTAAGCAGGAACAGTGGTATAGAAGTCGCTACAGGAGAATATATTGGGTTTGTTGATTCTGACGATTTTGTTTCAATAAAGATGTTTGAAACTCTTTATAATAACGCAAAAAAATGCAATGCAGATATATCTTATTGTACATACAGAAAATTTGAAACTGAAGCAAGTATTATAGATTGTGAGACATCAGCGCCAGAAATAAAGAAATGGGAAGGCAAAGGTGTAATAAGGCAGTATTCATTAGATAGGATTGGGTTGCCACCACAATCATCACGTGACAATTTATACGGTGCATCAGTATGCTGTGGTATCTTTAAAAATTGGATATTTACCGAGCTTGGGGCAAGATTTGTATCAGAAAGAAAGTTTATAGCTGAAGATATGGTTTTTGACATAGATGTTATACCTAATTGTAAATGCATAGTACATCAAGATATCCCACTATACTATTACAGATACAACCCAGTTTCTCTCACAACTGTATATAAACCGGACAGGTTCATGAAAAATGTAGAGCTGTATCATGAGATGTATCGCAGGTTGGAGGCTGTGTACAATAACGAAGAACTATTTAATAGCATGAGTAGATATTTGTTGACAACTGCAAGAATTGCCATTATTCAGGAGGTTAGGTTTTCAGGAGTTAATGGAAATGAAAATGCTATACAGAAGATAAGAGATATTTGTGGCAATAGCGATGTTCAGGAAGTATTGGTAAAATATAATTATCATTTATTGCCTTTGAAATATAGAATAACTTGTTTTCTTGAGAAATATAAGAGGGCGAGGCTTTTACTTTGGTTGTATAAAATGAAGTTTTAGATGTAAGTAGGTGAGTGCATGTATCCTTTAATCAGTATAGTTGTTCCAATTTATAATGTAGAAAATTTTCTTGATAGATGTGTGCAAAGCATAGTCAGTCAAACTTATCGTAATTTAGAGATTTTATTGATTGATGATGGATCACCTGATAATTCTTCTGAGATTGCAGAATGTTGGATGAAGAAAGATTCAAGAATTAAAGTTTATCATAAAAAGAATGGTGGTCTTTCAGACGCACGTAATTATGGCTTGGACAGAGCGAATGGGGAATATATTGCGTTTGTTGATAGTGACGATTATATTGAACCAGAAATGTATGAAACATTGATGGCGGCTATTCGTGAAAGTAATGTTGAATTGGCCTGTTGTGGGAGGTTTTACACAAGAGGTGATAGTAATTCTCCTAGTCGTTCGTTACCTGTTAGAAAAGTTTTATCTAGAAAAGATGCAATAAAAGAGCTACTTAATAACGGCTGCATTGAAGAGGCTGCATGGGATAAGTTGTATAGTAGAGAGTTATGGAGTGATTTACGCTTTCCTATAAATGAAATTAATGAAGATATTGTTGTTACCCCTCAAATAATAGCAAAGTGCTCTGGAATTGTTCATGTCGGAAAACCATTTTATCACTATTGTTATAACGGAAGTAGTATCACTAAGTCTGGATATAACAGTAAGAAAGATGTAATGTTTAGGCATATGGAAGAGTTATCAGTATACGTAAATAAGAACTTTCCAGAAGAAGCAAAATATGTAGATGTACTAAAGGCTAAGTATGCGATGACAACATTGTTTGCAATTGTGTTAGCGCAGGAAGAAAAGAAATTCCCCAAATCTTATAAGAAATATCAAAAGATACTACGGGAATCATATGGAACAATGCTCAAATGTGAGAACTTTAGTAATAAGCAAAAGCTAGAGGCACTTCTTTTGATTCTAGGAGTATACCGAGTCCTTTGGAGATTAGTTCAAGCTTTAAAATAATGTTGATTGGAGGCATCAAAAATGCATTATATTTTTTTTATAGACGGATCTTCATATAAACCTATGTATGAAGCTATGTTAAGAGATGTAATTAATATGGAAGATGTCTCGATCGTGTGTGATAAACGAGTTCGAAATCGTATGAAATGGCTTTTGCTGAAGAGAAAAGCTCAGTTTATAACTAAAGGATATTTAGATATACTTGGTTATGAAGAGAATTGTTTATTCACAGAAATAAAGAAACAATGCGAACTTGGAAAACAAGTGGTTGTGTGTTTTTTTAATGGTGCATTACACCACAATGAGTATTTAGCTGGTACTTTAATACGTTATAAAAAAAAATTCCATAATCTAAGATATGTTTTGTATTATACAGATATTATAAATAGTGCAGTAAGTAAAAATGCTTATTACTTGCAGAAGAAAAATATTTTTGATTATGTTTACACAGTTGATGAAGCTGATTCGGTTAGAAATTCTATGATTTTATGGCCAACGTTATATTCAGTTGAACCAGATTATTATAAGTGTCACTTAAATCAAGATATATATTTTTGTGGAGTCTCAAAAGGGAGAGGTAAACTTTTAATTGAATGCTTAAAAGAAGCTAGATACTGCGGTGTAGACGTGGCTATGGATATAATTTGCTATGATGATGATGCAGACGACTATTTAGAATATACAGATTATATAGACATTAGAACGCCTGATAAGTATTTAAGTTATCCAGAAGTTTTGCGTAGAGAATTAAGTGCCAAATGTATATTGGAGATTGTTCAAAAAGGTCAGGTCGCCTTAACCTTGAGACCATATGAGGCGGTTGCTTATAATAAGAAATTGCTCACAAACAATAAGACTATACTAAACTTCAAATATTATAATCCGAAGTATATGAGATATTTTGAAAAGGTTGAGGATATCGATTGGAATTGGGTTAAATGTGATGACGGAGTGGATTACAATTATCAAGGAGATTTTTCACCAAGATATTTGTTGGCGGATATTGAGAAAAACTTGTCTAAAAAATAATATATTGGAAGAATTGAACTTATATGAGTGGTGTCAAACAGAAGTCAGTGAAAATCAATGCTGTTTTAAACATAATTAAACAATTATGCACCGTAATATTACCTATGAAGCGATGAGTGTGTATTATATTGTAAGTCGATACATAAAATCAGATGCTGATCGTTGACTAATGAATTAAAAGCAAGCTGCATATTGGAGATTGTTCAGAAAGGGCAGATTGCATCTACGTTAAGACCTTTTGAGGCTGTTGTTTATAATAGAAAACTTTTAACAAATAATAAAGGTATTTTATCATTTAGCTTTTACGACCCGCGATTTATACAGTGTTTTGAAGACACTAGCAAAATTGATTGGGGTTGGGTTGTGGATGTTGTTTTGGCGGAATACGAATATAAAAATAATTTTTCACCGCTTAAATTATTGGAAAATATAGATTTGACCATATCAGATTTGGAGAGTGTGAATAAATGAATTTTATGATAATAAATTGTCATACTGCAAATAGAGGAGATGAAGCTGCAGTACATGCTTTAGTTTATGATGTACCCGGCAGCAACGATTACTCTAGGGATGAGGGGACAAACTCGTTACTACTGCTTTTCTATACGCTTATTATTTATTTTCATCAGCCTTTTTTGTGGTTTTGGAATACTATTTCAGATAAAAAGATAGAACATCTTCGAGTCAAACTTTGTAGCTTTATAAAATGTAAAATGTATTCTTTTGATGAAGGAGATTGCAAAAAATATAAGCTTTCGTACAACACTCAATTCTTCCAAAATAGTATTGATGCCGTCAAAACTAATAGAGATGCATATTTTGTCGGAACTGATAAAGGAAGATATGAGCTTATTAAAAAAGTGTATAATCATTTGATTGAACATGATATAAAACCGTTGTTTCAGATAATTCCCGATAATGAAAAAGAATATGAGTTAGCCGAAATTATTCATAAAGGCTTTGTTGAATATGATACGGTTCTTCAAAATGTATCTTCTTCAAAAGTTATCCTTGATATTACTAAAAGAGGCCAAACAGGTATGACGATGAGGGCAATGGAGGCTTTGTTTTACGATAAAAAGATTATCACAAATAATCCACTTTATACAAACTTGCCTTTTTATAGAAAGGATGCAGTATTTATTTTGAATGATAATCTAGATGGATTAGTTGAATTTATAAATGCAGCAGACATTACATATGATGATTCAATAAAGGATTATTATAGTATAGAAAATTGGTTAAGGAGGTTTCAATAATGAAATTTGTAATAGTTACACCACGGCAAAAGTGGGGCGGCGCAATAGCCCTTCATGTTTTATATCAAAATTTAATCAATTCAGGACATGACGCAACTATTTTCTATACCGAAGTTTACTCTTATAAAAAATCGCTTCTAAAGAGAATTAATTATTGGAGAAAATGGTTGTTATATTGTTTAGGAGATTATAAAGAGCAAAAGAAAGAACCTTATGATAGGCCAATAAAAAAAGTTCGAAGAAAATACATACCCTTCGTCTCAAAAGACACCATAGTTATTTATCCAGACACAGTATACGGGAACCCCTTAAATGCAAAAAAAGTAGTTAGGTATTTCCTATATTACAATCGTTATTCAAATGATGAAGATGCTTATGGTGATAATGACTTGTTTATCTGTTATAGAAAACAATTTAATGACTGGAAACTTAATCCAAATGGATATGAACTCCATACTCCTTATTTTGATTTGGATTTGTATAGACGAACTAATTATGGAGTACGTCATGGAACATGCTACATAATTAGAAAAGGAAAGCACAGAGAAGATCTACCAAAATCATTTGATGGCCCAATTATTGATGACATGACAGAGGAAAATAAAGTTAGCATTTTCAATAGCTGCGAAAGGTGCATATCATACGACACACAAACAGCATATTCCTCTATAGCTGCAATGTGTGGATGTTTATCTATTGTTGTTCCCGAAAAAGGAAAAGGCCGCAATGATTATTTAACAGACGACGATGTTGTATATGGTGTTGCTTATGGATTTTCTGATGATGAGATTGCATACGCTATGAACACAGCTAATCGTGTTAAAGAGTTATATGAGAAACAAAATGCGAAAGGTATTGAAGAAGTTAAGAAGTTTGTAAACATATGTGAGGAATATTTTGGGTAAATGAACAATAAAACAGTATTTTCAAATTTCATATGGCGGTTTGCCGAACGCTGTGGAGCACAAATAGTAACATTTATAGTGTCCATAGTTCTGGCTCGTATCTTAATGCCAGAAGACTATGGAACAGTAGCGCTTATTACGGTCTTTACCACTATCATGCAAGTGTTTGTGGATAGTGGATTAAGCACGGCTCTTATACAGAAGAAAGATGCAGATGATTTGGACTTTTCATCTGTATTCTATTTCAATTTTGTGGTGTGCATTATCCTCTATCTGATAATGTTTTTAGCTGCTCCGCTCATCGCATCTTTTTACAACATGCCAGAACTTACACCACTTGTACGTGTAATTAGCCTTACCATTGTTATTTCAGGAGTTAAAGGAGTACAGCAATCCTACGTTTCTCGTAACATGCTGTTTAAACGCTTCTTCTATGCAACATTAGGCGGAACCATCTTCTCTGCTTTTCTTGGAATTGCTATGGCATACGCAGGGTTTGGTGTCTGGGCTATTGTTGCTCAGCAGCTTTCTAATACCGCAATAGATACACTAATTCTTTGGATTACAGTTAAATGGCGCCCAAAGTTAATGTTCTCTTGGGAAAGGCTGAAAGGATTACTCAGGTTCGGATGGAAATTATTATGCTCTGCTTTACTTGATACTGTATACAACAATTTACGCAATTTACTAATTGGCAAAATATATTCCTCTTCTGATCTTGCATTTTATAACCAGGGAGACAAATTTCCAAAACTAATTGTAACAAACATTAATACTTCAATCGATTCTGTTCTTCTGCCAGCTATGTCCAATGAGCAGGATAGCAGAGATAAAGTTAAAAGCATTACTCGAAGATCAATCATGGTAAGTTGCTACATAATGGCTCCATTAATGATTGGGTTGGCTTGCTGTGCAACTAGTGTGGTTACATTGATCTTGACTAAAAAGTGGTTACCTTGCGTTTTCTACTTACAGATTTTCTGTGTTACATATATGTTTTGGCCGATACATACAGCGAATCTAAATGCGATAAAAGCAATGGGAAGAAGCGATCTGTTTCTTAAACTGGAGATTTGGAAGAAAATTATAGGTATGATCCTTCTCCTTTCTACCATGTTTATCAGTGTTGAAGCTATGTCTTATTCGTTGTTAATTAGCACATTGGCTTCAATGATTATAAATGCTTGGCCCAATAAGGAGCTTTTAAACTATAGCTTCTTGGAACAGATGAAAGATATACTACCTTCCATTTTTCTAGCCGTTGGTATGGGAGTAGTTGTATATCTGATTGGTTACTTACCTATCCCCACACTGCCTTTATTACTGATCCAGGTAGCTTGTGGTGGAGTGATATACATTATGGGGTCTGCACTATTGAAGCTTGAGCCATATGAGTATTTGGTCGGAATTATTAAACCCATGATTCAAAAGAGGAGGAAAGTATGAGCAATATTTTAGTAACAAGATCATCCATGCCTTCATTTGAAGAGTATTGTGAAGAAATAAGAGATATCTGGGATAGTCATTGGCTAACCAATATGGGTGTAAAACATCAGAAACTACAGAAGGAATTGGAAAACTATTTCTCCATACCCCATGTGGCTCTGTACACTAATGGTCATCTTGCATTAGAGAATGCAATCGCAGCACTGAATTTACCAAAAGGAGGAGAGGTCATTACCACTCCTTTTACTTTCGCTTCAACGACACATGCCATTGTTAGAAATGGGTTGGTTCCTGTGTTCTGTGATGTGAAAGAAGATGACTACACAATAGATGTAAGCAAGATAGAAAACTTGATTACAGATCAGACTGTAGCCATTGTTCCAGTACATGTATATGGAAATATGTGTGATGTGGAAGAGATTGATAGAATTGCGAAAAAGTATGGTTTGAAAGTAATCTATGATGCAGCCCACGCATTCGGTGTGAAGTATAAGGGACAGTCATCTGCCTCTTTCGGGGATGCGTCTATGTTCTCTTTCCATGCTACAAAAGTATTCAATACCATTGAAGGTGGATGTGTATGTTTCAAGGATGACTCTTGGGTACAACTTCTCAACGATATGAAAAACTTTGGTATTCATGGTCCTGAATCTGTAGAGTTTGTTGGCGGAAATGCCAAGATGAACGAGTTCCAAGCTGCTATGGGTATTTGCAACCTTCGCCATTTGGATGAAGAAATCGGGAAGAGAAAGAAAGTGGTCGAAAGATACAGAGAAAGACTTGAAGGGGTAGAAGGAATTAAACTTTCTGCCATCCAAAAAGATGTGGAAAGCAACTATGCATACTTCCCAGTTGTGTTTGATGGTTACAAATACACCCGAAATGAAGTCTTCGAGAAACTGGCAGAGAAGGGAATTGGTGCAAGAAAATATTTCTTCCCACTGACCAATAGCTTTGAATGCTATAGGAACTACCCAACTGCCGGAACTGAAAAGACTCCTGTTGCTCAGCATATGGCACTTAGGGTACTTACACTTCCGCTTTATGCTGATTTGAGTTTAGACGATGTAAATAGAATTTGTGATGTGATATTGGGGTGAAATCAATGGAGATAGAACTCAAAAATAAACCGGGGGGGGGTACACGAAATTCTAATTTAGAATTATATAGAATTATCGTAATGCTCCTGATTGTAGCTCACCATTTCGTAGTGAATAGTGGTGTGACCGATGTAATGTATAAGAATCAATTAAGTGCAAATAGTGTTTTTCTGTTTCTATTTGGTGCTTGGGGAAAGACTGGTATAAACTGCTTCATGCTTATCACCGGATACTTCATGTGCAAAAGTAATATCACACTGAGAAAGTATGTAAAGCTAATAAGTGAGGTACTGTTTTACAATATCGTTATATCGCTTTTATTCCTTGTTTTTGGTATTGGCAGTATTAAAGATGTGTTTGAAGGTTTATTGATAGTAAGGAATGTAAATAGTGGGAACTTCACCGCTTGTTTTCTTGTTTTCTATCTGTTTATACCGTTTCTCAACATCCTTTTGCACAATATCAATCAGAAGCAACACCAATACTTAATCGTGCTACTTACTTTTTTGTATGTATTTCTTGGGACTGCTCCTAAGTTTAGCGTAGTCATGAATTATGTTTCATGGTTCTCATTTTTATATATTGTTGCGGCGTATGTAAGATTATATGCGGTAAAGAATAGGAAGTGGGGACTTTGGACTATATTCTTTATCGTTACAGCTATAGCATCTGTAATTACGTGTCTATTCTTAGGAGATAAGCTTGATAAGCAAATCGCTTATAGATTTGTTAGTGACAGCAATACATTTCTGGCTTTTACTATTGGTTTTTGCAGTTTTATGCTCTTCAAGGACTTGAAGATAAAACAAAGTAGAGCAATAAATATAATCGGTGGCAGTACTTTTGGAGTTCTCTGCATCCATGCCAATTCAGATACTATGAGAAAATGGTTATGGGGAATAATTTTAAATGTGAAAGGGGCTTATTTGCTTCCTTTTGGAAAGTTGGTTTTGTTTTCCTTTATCTCAGTACTTGGGGTGTTTACAATTTGCTCAATCATTGAAGTGATGCGGCAAAAGCTTGCAGAGAAGAAAATATTAAACCGGATAGAGGAAACTACCTTTTACAACAAAATAAAAGAAAGGATTGAATTAATATGAACAGTTTTTATTCTGAAGAAGAATTAAAAGAAATTGGCTTTAAATCAATAGGCACAAATGTTCTTATAAGTAAGAATGCTTGTTTTTATGGAATTGAAAAAATATCAATTGGAAGTAATGTTAGAATTGATGATTTTTGCCTTTGTAGCGGAAATGTTGAAATTGGAAATTACGTCCACATTGCGGCAGGGACAATGCTTTTTGGCGGTGATGAAGGAATAATCTTGTGCGATTTTTCCGGATTATCATCTAGATGTGTGGTTTACGCATCAAGTGATGATTATTCTGGAAATTCCTTAACTAATCCGACAGTTCCTAATGAATACAGAAACGTTACAGGTGGGAAGGTTACACTAGGGAAACATTCAATTGTTGGTAGCGGATGCACAATCTTACCTAATGTAACAATTGGTGAAGGTACGTCAATCGGAAGCATGTCGTTAGTAAATAAAAATTTGGATGAATGGTCAATTTATGTTGGGATTCCATGCAAAAAGATCAAAAATCGTGAAAAGAGATGCTTGGAATTAGAAAAACAACTTGTCAGTTATAAGTAAGGTTAGATAGAGAGTGTAAAATGAAATACTATATTGGACAAAATGCATCATTTTCTAAAACGATTTCAGAAACAGATGTTTATCTTTTTGCAGGAATAAGTGGTGATTTTAATCCCGTGCATGTAAATAAAGTTGAAGCAGAAAAAACAAGATTCGGAAGACAAATTGCACATGGAATTCTTTGTAGTTCTCTAATTTCATCTGTTTTAGGAACTAGATTTCCTGGTGAAGGAACTATTTATTTAGAGCAAACATTAAAATTCTGTTCACCTGTTTATATTGGAGACACAATAACAGCAGTGGTGAGTTTAATTGAATTGTTGCCAAAAAACAAAGCATTACTGCAAACAACAGTTAAAAATCAGGATGGAGTGATTGTGATAGACGGGCAAGCTAAAGTATTATTGCCTTTATAAAATGGTACCTTTGACTGCTTTTGTGTATTTTGGATGGTCAATGTATCGGAGTATCTAATGTGTCACAAATACCAAATACGAAGTCTCCATTTTCCCTTTGCTGTAACCCACCAATTTACCTGAGAAAAACAGCGCGGTACGCTTTGCTCTTTTATTCTTTTATTGGTTTGTGTGGTTAGGTTGGATTGAGGATGAGTAGTGAAGATAAAGAAGAAGAGAAGAAGAAAATAATAAAAAAACGCCACAAGGAGTGGCAGAAAAAAATGCAAATCCTAGACCATAACCTTAAAGCTTACAAGGCACTCATCAAATCATTCAAAAAAGCCAACAGGGCTTGTATTGGGCTTGGGAAGTCCTACATAGTTTACCAGCTCATTGCTGATAACCCGGACTCTGCTTTTCTCGTACTAACCTCCCAACTTTTTTCTCATTCCAGGTGGAGCAGGTGCAGTAGTGTAACCTCATTGAAGAAAATAGAGGAAAAGTGGAGAGAGAAATTAAGAGAGGAAGGGGTAGGAAACCCACTACTCAATCTGTAAATTCAAAAAGAAGGACAAAACAATGGGAAAATACTTTGGAACTGACGGCTTCCGTGGGGAAGCCAACTGCACCTTAACCGCCGACCATGCCTTCAAGGTAGGCCACTTCCTGGACTGGTACTACACCCAGCTGAAGCATCAGAACAATGACTGGTCTCCTGCCAGAATTGTGATTGGCAAGGATACCCGCCGCAGCTCCTATATGTTTGAGTACTCGCTTGTGGGAGGACTGGTAGCCTCTGGTGCGGATGCTTATCTTCTTCACGTCACTACCACGTCTTCCGTGGCCTACATTGCCCGTATGGACGAGTTTGACTGCGGCATCATGATCTCTGCCAGCCATAACCCCTACTACGACAATGGCATCAAACTTATCAACAGCCACGGCGAGAAGATGGATGAGGAAACCATCAAGCTTGTAGAAGATTATCTTGATGGAAAGCTGAATCTGTTTGGAAAGTCGTGGGACGAGCTTCCGTTTGCCTCTCGTGACCATATTGGTTGTACAGTTGACTATGTGTCTGGCCGAAATCGCTATGTGGGTTATTTGATTTCTCTTGGCATCTATTCCTTCAAGGGCGTCAAGGTTGCGCTTGACTGTGCAAATGGCTCGTCCTGGAACGTTGCAAAAGCGGTCTTTGACGCACTGGGAGCGAAGACACTGGTCATCAATGCAGAGCCCAACGGAACAAACATTAACAACAATGCTGGATCGACACACATTGGTGGTTTGCAGAAATTTGTGGTAGAGAATCAGTGCGACGTCGGCATTGCTTACGACGGCGATGCAGACCGTTGCCTGTGTGTGGATGAAAAGGGTAACGTGATTACGGGTGATCACATTCTTTACATCTATGGCCGGTACATGAAGGAACGCGTAAGCTGGTGAACAACACAGTCGTTACGACAGTCATGAGTAACTTTGGACTCTACAAAGCATTTGATGAGTGTGGTATTGGCTACGCAAAAACCGCTGTTGGCGACAAGTACGTCTATGAGTATATGACAAAGAATGGCTGCCGCATCGGCGGTGAGCAGAGCGGTCATATTATCTTCAGTAAATATGCCAGTACCGGTGATGGTATTCTGACCAGCCTCAAGATGATGGAGGTCATGCTAGCACGGAAAAAGAAGATGTCCGAGCTCGGTGAAGGCTTTACTGTTTACCCGCAGGTGTTGAAGAATATCCGGGTACACAATAAGACAGAGGTCCAGAATGACAATGATGTACAGGCCGCCGTGAAAGCTGTAGCAGAAAAGCTGGGGGACTCCGGTCGTATTCTGGTTCGTGAATCCGGAACGGAGCCTGTCATCCGGGTCATGGTTGAGGCTGAGAGCGAGGAAACTTGTCAAAAATACGTTGACGAGGTGATTGCTGTAATCAAGGCGAAGGGTCACGCAGTATAAGAGCCGTGATTACGAGAGGAGTGCGTGAAAAGTATGTGTGGAATCGTAGGTTTTACCGGAAAGCAGCAGGCGGCACCCATCCTATTGGATGGTCTGTCGAAGCTGGAGTACCGTGGTTATGACTCGGCAGGATTGGCTGTCCGAGATGGCGAAAAGCTGGCGGAGGTCGTGAAGGCGAAGGGGCGGCTATCGAACCTCATCGAAAAAACGGATAGCGGCAATGTACTGGTTGGTACCTGCGGTATTGGCCACACCCGTTGGGCAACACATGGCGAGCCTAGCGTCACGAATGCACATCCTCATGTTTCCGGCAACTGCACAGGTTCTGGTTCCGGTGAGGTTGAATCTGAGGTGGTCGGTGTCCATAACGGCATCATCGAAAACTATCAGGAGCTGAAGGATAAGCTGCTGAAGCATGGCTATACGTTCTACAGCCAGACCGATACCGAAGTGGTCATCAAACCGGTGGACTACTATTACAAGAAGTACAAGCTAGGTCCCATCGATGCCATTGCCAAAACGATGGTTCGTGTGCGCGGCTCCTATGCGCTGGAGTTGATGTTCAAGGACTATCCGGGAGAAATCTGGGTAGCGCGTAAGGATAGCCCGATGATCATTGGCATTTCAAACGGAGAAACTTATGTCGCTTCCGATGTGCCGGCCATTCTGAAATATACACGGAATGTATATTATATCGGAAACCGGGAGTTTGCTAAACTGACACCGGGTGAGGCGCATTTCTATAATCTGGATGGTGATGAAGTCCAGAAGGAAACCGTTGAAATCAAGTGGGATGCTGAAGCTGCTGAAAAGGCGGGCTATGAGCATTTCATGATGAAGGAAATCCATGAGCAGCCCAAAGCAGTGTCGGATACGCTGAACTCGGTCATCAAAAAATAGGTTGCTATGTGTAGAAGTCTACGGTAATATGTTGAAAGTGATGCACCATTTACTATTGGTCTTAATTCAGATTACAATATATTTTTCACGAATGAACTAATAGATTTTCTTTCACTGAGCAGAAACATTGATAAAAACGTTCTTTTTATGCAAATAAAAAGTAATTTTAAAAATTTACTTTCATAAATAGTTATCAAAGTTTGTTTATGAATATTGCAAGTCTCATTTAATTTTTTTTAAGTATTATCAAATAAAGAACAGACCACAATAGGCATAAGAATTTCGTTTTTTTGGGTAAGTTTTTTTTAAATATTCCACATATAAACAAAAAGAAGTTCAGCGGCTGATGTTTAAATA
>OLSB01001238.1_pt1 | contig 25820 bp, 27 predicted proteins | sample 1672071 | NCBI WGS metagenome assembly OLSB01 (sample SAMEA3136642, study PRJEB25190) | human gut metagenome | biome: human gut; feature: human-associated habitat; material: faeces | place: Austria | collected 2013 | reverse complement strand
AGATTGCCGAGAAGGGCGGCTGTCTGAATTGCATCAGTTGGGAGCTGCCGGAATAGGGCACTGATCGGCAGCGGGTCGGCAATCGCACAGAGGTGGTCGGACCGGCGCTGAGTTTATTCGAAATATTTTGCAAATCCTCGGAATCATCAAAGATTCCGAGGATTTTTGTTTTGTTTTCCCCGTCTTTTAACGGCAAGTATGGCAAGCCCAAGTCCACGTGTCCTCCGCTGTTCTATTACTGATTAATTATTAAGGTCTTAATTAAGAAGGTGTTATACTGCTCCTAACTTACACTTTACGGGAGGAGAAACATATGGAAGTAATCATTGATTCAAGGTTAACAGCGTACATGGAGCTGCGCGAAAAAGCTCTTATAAAACGCGACAAGGCTTCGCTGTACCGTTTGGCACAGGTTTATTCTGGCATGAAGGGCAAAAAGAGCAAGAAGAAGGCTTACGAACTGTACAAGCTTTCTGCCACATACGGGTATGCCGAAGCACAATTCATGATGGGACTGTGCAGCGAAAAAGGAATCGGCGTAAAGCAAAGCATTCAAATAGCAATCTCGTGGTATATACGGGCAGAAATCAGCGCAGCCGCTGATATCGCCGACAGCTCCCATTTCACGGATGAAGCACAACGAGAGTTGCTGCACATTTTTCGTGATGACCCGCGGTTTGCCGAAGAAACGGACGATGCCGCATTTGTTAAGAATAATACATCAGAGAATATTCCAACGGCGGAAATTTTGTACGCTGCCGAGCAGGGCAGCGAAAACGGCATACACCATTTGGCGCAATTTTATAAATTATCAAAGCGGTACGAGGAAGCGGTCATATGGTATCGCAGGTATGCCAAGCTTCGCATCGGACAGCGCAAGCGCTTGCTCGGTTGGTAGGGTTCTCACCTCCCTATTTAACATATATTATAAGATTTAGGTTTTATTATACAGGGTGTTATACTGGTGAAAAACAAAAAGGAGAAAGAAATATGAACGCATTTGACAAAGTTATCGGATACAAATCCATCAAACGGGAACTGCTGCAGATCTGCGATATGATCCGCAATCGGACGATCTATGAAGAAATGGGTGCCCGCTTGCCCCGTGGACTGCTGTTGTACGGCGAGCCGGGCTTGGGCAAGACCCTTTTGGCAAAGTGCTTTATGGAGGAAAGCGGACTAAACACCATTACGGTACGCCGAGACAAAGGCGGCGACGCTTTTATCGACAGCATCACACAAGCTTTCGTCAAGGCGAAGGCAGCTGCACCCGGTATCGTTTTTCTTGATGACATGGACAAATTCGCCAACGAGGATTCACACCGCTGTGACGCACCGGAATATGTCGCAGTACAGGCGGGAATCGACGATGTAAAGGAAGCCGACGTATTTGTAATCGCCACGGCAAATGATGTACGCAAATTGCCGGATTCTCTGCGGCGTTCCGGTCGGTTTGACAGGAAGATCGGCGTTCAGACACCGACGGCAGCCGATGCAGAGGCAATCATTTCCCATTACTTGCATGGGAAACGAGTTTCGGATGACGTCAACATGACAGATTTGGCAAAGATGATGCGTTATCATTCCTGTGCCGAGCTGGAGACAATCTTGAATGAAGCTGCAATCCGCGCTGCCTTTGCCCGCGAAGAAAGCATCCGGATGGAGAACATCGTAGGCACTGTGCTAAAGCAGCAATACGGTGCGCAGGAGGAGGTTCCCTGCGTTTCGAACGACATTATTGAACGGGTATCGCTTCATGAGGCAGGACATCTCGTGGTATGCGAGATTCTGTGTCCCGGCAGCGTCGGGTTCGCTTCTTTGCTGCCTTCCACAGAAAATCACTGCGGCGGCTTTATCCATTGCTGTAAACCGCCTGTCGGTTCCGATGAAGCGATCATCGCCTTAGGCGGCAAGGCCGCTGTGGAGATGAGGTACGCGGGTCAAATCTCCGACGGATGCAGCAGCGACATCAAGCGTGCGGTCAACTGCATTCGTGAGGCAGTCGCCACGGAGGGAATGCTGGGCTTTTCCCTGCTTGATGTTGAAAGCAGCACGTCGAACGGTATGTCTGAAAGTCTGAACGCCCGCAGTGAGGCTGCAGTGCAGGCAGAGTTGGAGCGGTGCTGTAATGAGGCAAGGAAGATTCTCTCTCAAAATGAAGTATTCCTCAGAAAAATCACCGAGGCACTGATTGCGAAGAAAACCCTGCTCTATTCCGATATTCAGAGCATCCGCAGCGCTACAGCAAAAGCCGGACCCGCAGCACCGCACGAAGCGGCATCACAGTATTACACACCGGAGGAGGGAGAACTGCCGACGGAAGAGTCGGAGGACACAATCAGGCAGCGTATCATGCAGAAATTAGAGGCGCACAGAAGAAACCAATGCCGCTGATAAGTGTGGAACGTAACGCCCATGTCTGTAATCACCTTCTTGAAGGCGGCATCTTCTCGAGCAATTCTGCAACGCTTGATTCTTTGTGGCTATCAGCAGAAATTCACGGTTGGTTGGCACTGAACCAAAAATACTCAATCCTTTAGCAGCGCAAGGCTTGTTATCTTCCGCCATGTTTGATATAATAATTGTGTGTACATTATATAAATAATCTTAGGAGGAAAAGAAAGTGGAAAACCTTAAACGATTAGTGCATGACTTAGAAAGCGAACGCAATATAGAAAAGCAAGTTGCCAAGTTGCAAGAAATCGGCAAAGTACTCCTTACAGAGTATGTAATAGCATTTGGAAATGTATTAATTGAACCGCTGCGGGTCGAAGCATATTACTACCCCTATAACGATACCGCAAAATTCAATGACCTGTGCGCCCATCCAAGTTCCACAAAAGTGAACAATTTTGGACGCCTATATTTTATAGAAGGGAGATATGGATATCCGGGTATTGACCTGTGCTTGTCGCTTGGTGAATACTATTTGTCATTTCTCATCAAAGACTCTCGCGTCGATGGAAAACTTTTCAAGCAGATAGATTTATATGAAAAATTTCAAAATGATTGGAAAGAAATTCAGAAAATCAATGTTTTGCACAGGATAGAAAATAACGGCAAAACCGTCTTCTATACTTCGCGGGTAGGGTTAAAGGAATCTCAGACAGAGTTTTTTCATAAAAGGCTGGCTGCTGTTACAGAAATCGACAACCAATATACTTGGGAAAAAGGTTTTGCAAAACTAAATACTATTGCAAACTATTTAGTTGAGAATGGAATTGAGGAAACAGACGAAAACATACGCCGCATTCTCCACAGCCGTTCTAACGAGGTAAAAAAGTATTGTGAAGAAATACGCGAAAGCAAACAGGAAATATAATATTATCTTCCTGTCACGGCTTCTCGCTAACGCATATCCCTCCGGTGCCGCTAACCTCACCATTGCACTTGAGGCACGTGATATTCCCTACTATTTCCTTCCCAACACCAAGGACATTTGGCTTCGGGACTTTATGCCGGTGCGGACAGGCTCCGGGCGTTTGGTTTCCTTCCGCTATGAACCGAGCTATCTTGCGGGCGAGCCGCATCTGCGGACGGACTTCCGTAAGGATATTGCTCCGCAGCTCGGCTTGCCGATCCTTTATTCCGACATCAACCTTGACGGCGGGAATGTGGTGTACGCGCCCTCCCGCCGCAAGGTCATCATCAGCGACCGTGTTTACGCAGAAAACCCCGCATATGCACCCGCCGCGCTGGTGAGGGCGTTGAAAACCCTTTTGGAAGCAGAGGTCATCATCGTTCCGTCGTTAAAAAGTGATATGACCGGTCATGCAGACGGCATGGTACGGTTTGTAGACGAAAACACGGTCATCGGTAACGATGTGCCATCCGTCAACGGCTTGGAGCAGCGTATAAAACGCGTTCTCCGCAATCACGGTATCGATGTTATCAATTTCCCGTATCAAGCGAGCAAGGGTGACAGTGCCGTCGGCTGCTATCTGAATTTTCTTGAGACGGAACGCTGTGTTTTTTTGCCGGTGTTCGGTGCGGAAACGGACGATAGAGCTGTTTCGGCGGCGCGTCGGATTTTCAGCAAGGAGATCATTCCCATTAACATTCTTGAGATTGCCGAGAAGGGCGGCTGTCTGAATTGCATCAGTTGGGAGCTGCCGGAATAAAGCATTGCCCGACAGTAGGCAGCCGATCACACAGAGGTGGTCCGTTCGGTGCTGAGTTTCAATGCTTACAAGCACGCACGGAAGTGGGTGCTTGTTTTTTCTTTTGCTTTGACATACCGGCGGATTTTTGGTATACTGAAAAGCGGTGATGAAAGATGAGTAAAGCTGACCTGTTATATATTGAAACCTGCAAGAAGATCCTCGCCGACGGGGTTTGGGACACGGACCGTCCGGTCCGCCCGCACTGGGAGGACGGCACGCCCGCCCACACGGTCAAGACCTTCGGCGTGGTCAACCGCTACGACCTGCGGGAGGAGTTCCCCATCATGACCCTCCGACGCACCTATTATCGCTCGTGCATCGACGAGCTTTTGTGGATTTGGCAGAAAAAATCCAACCGCGTTGCCGAGCTGAACAGCCGCATTTGGGACAACTGGGCGCTTGAAGACGGCACGATCGGCAAGGCATACGGCTATCAGCTCGGCGTGAAGCATCGGTATCCCGAGGGCGAGTTTGACCAGGTGGACCGCGTGCTGTTCGATCTCAAAAACAATCCCACGAGCCGCCGCATTCTGACAAACCTCTACAATTTTGCCGACCTGAGCGAGATGGCGCTCTACCCGTGCGCCTATTCGATGACCTTCAACGTCAGCGGCAACACGCTCAACGCCATCCTCAACCAGCGTTCGCAGGATATGCTCACCGCGAACAACTGGAATGTCGTGCAGTACGCCGTTTTGGTGCATATGCTGGCGCAGGTCAGCGGGCTGGAGGCAGGCGAGCTGATACACGTCATTGCCGACTGCCACATCTACGACCGCCATGTGCCGCTGGTGGAAAAGCTGCTGGAGCGCGAACCGCTGGAGGCGCCGAAATTTTATGTAAACCAAGAAGTCAGGAATTTCTACGACTTCAGGGTGGACGATTTCCGCCTTGAGGGATACCGCTGGCACGAATTCACCGACCGAATTCCGGTCGCGATCTGAACTCGGAGAGGGTCAAAATGTTTGCTGTTGTGAACACCGATCTGCGCTGGGGGATCGGAATGGAAAATCGGCTACTGGTCACGATTCGGGCGGATTTGCAGCGCTTTCGCCGCCTGACGGAGGGAAAAACCGTCATTCTCGGGAGAAAGACGCTTGAAACCTTCCCATCCGGCAAGCCGCTGAAAAACCGCCGTAATCTGGTGCTTTCCCGCGATCCGTCGTTTCGGGTCGAGGGGGCGGAATGCTTCCGCGATCTGCCGTCGCTGCTGGCTGCCCTGCCGAAAAGCACGGAGGATATCGCTGTGATCGGCGGCGCAAGCGTCTACGAAGCGCTGCTGCCCTACTGCGAGCGCGTCTGCCTGACCCGCACGCTTGTGACGCTGCCCGCCGACCGCTTTTTCCCCGACCTTGACCGCCTCCCCGATTGGACAGAGGAAGCCCGCTCGGAGGTGCTGGAGGAAAACGGGACGCGCTTTCAGTACATAGATTATGTAAACCGCTCCCCCATCATGCTCTCCCCCTGACTGCAACCTTGCCGAGGGTGTTGCCCGATTTTGCCGCACAGTCGGCAAGCGCGGAACGATTTTCTGAGGAAAAGCTGCCGGCGGGCAGCTTTTCGGACAACCGGCTCTCAAAAAATAAGGCAAAGCCTCCGTGCGCCGTTCGGCACACGGAGGCTTCTGCGGCAGCTTGTGCCGCCGAGCAAAAACTCCGAGGCTAATATCCGATGAAGGCGAACAAATTTCGATCGGGTATCGGTCTCGGAGTATTCTTTTGCATTGCGTATGCAATCAGCCCAGCATCTCCTTGATTTTCAGAACGACGGCATCCGCCAGCTTTGCGTGATCCTGCTTGGAATAGTGCAGTCCGTCGAGCGAATTGATCTCGAAATCCAACGCCGCACAGTCGAGGAAGCCGCAGCCGTACCGCTGCGCAATCTCCCGGTACAGGGCGCCCAGCTGTACGCTCTTTTCATACGCCAGCGGACCGTAGCTAAAGCCGAAGATCATGTCCGCAATGTCCTTGCGCACCGGCGCCGGCGCAACGAAAAGAACCTTCGGCACAGGATAGCCGTAATACGATTGCTGTGCCGCTGCGACCAGCTTTTCCGCACCGAATGCGATCATACCGGCAGTCAGATTGAACATATGCTTCAGTTCGTTTACGCCCATCTGAATAATGACCAGATCCAGCGGCGCTTGGGCATCGAGGGCGACCTCGAGGCTGTGCAGCCCGTGGCGGTGCGGGAAATACGGGTCGTCCTGCAAATTGGTACGGGCGTTGAGCGCATCTTCAATAATGCGGTACTCACTGCCCAGCGCGAGCTGTACCCGACCGGGCCAGCGTTCGTCGAAAGCCATGCGCCGTCCGGAGCCGAGTGCCGGGTCATAGGTCGTGTAGTCATAGCCCCAGGTGTTGGAATCGCCGTAGCAGAGAATGTTTTTCATGGTGATTGCTCCTTTCGGATAATTTGTCAGATTTTATCGGCAGCAACGGCAAACGCCTCCGCCATGCCGCCGCAGATTACGTCGGGCACTATGTAGCGGACTGCGGATCGGACCTCCTCGACCGCATTCTCCGGAGCAAACGACGTTCCGGCAAGACGCAGCATCGGCAAATCGCTCAGAGCATCGCCGGCAGCGCAGAAGCGCTCCAAGGGAATGCCGATGGCGGCAGAGAGCGCACGCATCGCATCGACCTTGCTGCTGCCGGCGGCGACCACGTCCGCAAAATTTCGACTTGCAAACACAAAATCGCAATACTTCGGCGGAAAGTATGCCCGACAATCCGAAAGCTCCTGCGGGTCATCGCAGCACATTACCAATTTAATGACATCGCCCCGTATCTCCGAGAGATGCCGCAGTGCTCCGGTGTTTTCTTCCTTTACGCCGCGTGCATCCAATCTTGCATTGCGCCGCAGCACATAGATGTCCTCCGCGGTGAAAACCTGCATGCTGATCTGCGGATGGCGCTCCAAAACGCGGGCAACACCGTCGAGAACATCCCAACGGAACGGATGAAGGTAAACGTGCCGCTCGGCTTGAAAATCATAGAGCGATGCGCCGCCGTAGAGAATACAGGGGAGATTCACACCGAGACGTCGTGCGATTTCCCGTGCGGCGGCGACGGAGCGACCGGTGCAGACCGCAAGCAGACCTCCCCGTGCCGTGTATTCGTGCGCCGCAGCCACGACCGTGTCGGGCAGCGGAACGTCCCGACGCACCAATGTGCCGTCAATATCGGTCAAAAAGACGGTTTTCATCGCCGAAGCTCAACGATGCTGCCGGTATCGGCAGATCGGCGAATGGCGTTGACCGTACGAATGACCTCAATACTGTCCTCAACGGTGACAACGGCAGGCTTTTCACCCCGGTCAAGGCAACCGAGGAAGTAGGCAATTTCCGCGCGGTACGCGTCGTACTGCTCCGGCGAAATGATCTCGACAGGCTGCCCCTCGCGGAAAATTTTCAGCTCGGCAAGCGCGCCGTCGCGTTGATTGATGTCGTAACCGGCGCGGTAGGTCAGCTCCGCCGCAGCCTTTGAGCCCATGATCTTTGCATACATGGTGAAGGGATAACCGGTGTGCATATTGAAGGCGGTCTCCGCTATGGCTTTGTGACCGTTTTCAAAAGTAATGCTCGCAAAAACGTTGTCGTAGCAGTCGGTCTCGTCCTTCGCCGCCAGCGTATAGACCTGCTTGGCGGGACCGAACAGATAGTTCATGTAATCGACGTCATGCACCATCATGTCGAACATGGCGCCGCCGCCGCGCTTCGGGTCGAACAGCCAGTCGTTTCCCCAGTACTGCCGCTCGGAGCAGCGGGAAAAGTATGACAGGTAAAGCTCACCGAATTCGCCGTTGTCCAGCATTTCTTTTATTTTGGTGTAGCCGGTCCAAAAGCGGACGACCTGCGCGGTCATGTACGGGATACCCGTTTTTTCGATCGTATGCGCGGCAAGCTCTGCATCCTCCACGGTCAGCGTAAACGGCTTTTCGCACAGCACCGCCTTGCCGTAGGAGGCACACAGCGCGATGTGCTCTGCGTGCAGATAGGTAGGAAGGCAAATCAGGCAGACGTCAATGTCCGGCTCGTTTTCCAGCATGGTGCGGGTATCGGTATACCATGCACAGCGGCGCTCTCTGCCGACAGTCTCCGCCCTTTGCGGAAGCACTTCGGCAACCGCTTTCAGCTCTGCATTTTCCAGTGCGGCAATCGCGTCAAAATGGCTCTTGGAGATCATACCGCAGCCGATTAGTGCAATGTTATATTTCTTCATTTCAAAAAACTCCTTTTGCGTTTGCGGAATATTCGGCTTTTTTCAAAGAATACCCGATTCCGAAAATCGGAAACGGGTATTCGGCAGAAAGGGAGGAGAAACGATCAAGCTCGGATGCTGTGAACCTTGTCCATGAACTCCTTAACGCGGTCAAGCTCGACATGGTTGTCAAACAGACCGTCCTTCTTGAAGGTCGTACCGACGACCGCGCCGTCCGCGATCGACAGGATCTTTTCGATGGTATTGACCTTGCAGCCCGTGTTGGCAAAAACCGCCGTCTCGGGAACGACGCGCTTCACACGCGACAGAATATCGGTATCGGTAGCGGCACCGGCAGTGATACCGGAGACGCAGAGCACGTCGGGACGGTTGTTGAACACGGTCGTTTTTGCGATCTGTTCAATATCGCGGTCGGCGAGGTACTTGGCGGCTTCGGGGACAATATTCCACAGCAGCTTTACATCCTTCAGACCGAGGCGCATCTGATGGCGGACGACCTCGCCGGGGTTGGTGTTCCACAGACCGAAGTCGGAGGCATACACGCCGGACATAATCTCACGGATGAACTTTGCTCCGGTCGCGGCAGCAAGGTCCAAGGAAGCATACGGATCCCACAGCATATTCACACCGAAAGGAATTTTGATCTCGCTTTTCAGCTCACCGATGATGCGCGCCATGCAGGCAGTCGTGACAGGCTCCATCTTCGTCAGATAGGGGAGGCTGAATTCATTGGAGAACATAACCGCATCTACGCCGCCCTCCTGCAGAGTGAGGAACTCCGCGCGCGCCTGATCCACGACCTGCTCCATATCACCGCTGAAATAGGGGTCGCCGGGTAATGCGCGAACATGGCACATGGCAATAATGGGCTTCCTCGTATTAAATGTATCCTTGATCCATTGCATTTTCGATGCTCCTCCTCATAATAGGTATTACGACCGCCCCCTCAAAACGCCGGCAGGAGCGGGACACTCCGGCACAGCAAGCGGAGAGCCCCGACGGTCGTGAGAGCAGGTTGCGCCCTCATATTGTCTTTAATCTACCATAGATTGGAGGGTTGTGTCAACCATTATTACGTATTTTTGAGCGATTTTTTTCGCTTTGTTTGCAGTATCGTCATTATGCATAATTTTGTATATCGCATTCTGTGCATTTTGTCTGCCGTGTCAAATTTTAAGCATTCAAATTGTGCAATATTGAGAAATACGAGCTTATTTGCGAAAATACGCGCAGAAATGCTTGACAAAGTCCGCGCAGGATGTATAATTATTAGCAGCAGGGCGTCCTCGACAGGATGTTTTTCTTGCTACAATGCGCACTTTTGATTGAAACGCGCAAAAAAATCAACAAGATGGAGGAACTACAATGAAAAAGATCATCGCGTTGGTTCTTGTTCTGCTGCTGATGCTGAGCATGGCTGCCTGCACCAAGACCGACACCCCCCCTGCATCCGACAACACCGGAGACAAGCCCTCGCAAGGCACGAATGACACAGACAACGAAAAGGATCTCCGCACGGTGAAGTTCTGCCTCACCCGTACCGCTGAGGTTCTGGAAGACACCCCCTTCTGGGTAGCTCAGAATCTGGGCTATGCCGCCGAGGAAGGGCTCGACATCGAGATGGTCGAAACCATCGGCACCACCGACTGCAAGATGGTCGCCACCGGTCAGGCAGACTTCGCCGTTCCCGGTCCGTCCCTGATCCTGCAGTCCATCGAAGAAGGTCTTCCCATTAAGGTCGTTTGCGCTTACGACGCAATCAACATTTGGGGTCTTTGCGTACTGAAGGATGCTCCCTTCCAGAGCTTTGAGGACATCGTTGACGCTCCCGAAAAGTATGGCCGCAAGCTGACCATTGCCCTGGGCGATCCCTCTTGGGAATCTCTCGTTACCCCGACCCTCGTCGCAGCCGGTATTGACTGCAAGGAAGACGTCGAGTTCGTCGTCGCGGGCGACAACCGCTTTGTTCAGGTCGCCGAAGGCAACCTCGACATTCTGTTCTCCTGGCCCGGCGAAGCCTACCAGCTGATCGGTCAGAACTATGACTTCAACTACATTGACGGTCATGAGATTCTGCAGACGAACTCCAACTCCATCATCACCAGCCTCGACATGATCGAAAACGAGCCGGACGTCATCCGCGGCTTCTGCCGTGCACTCTGCAAGGGCATCTACTTCACCAAGTACAACCCCGAAGCAGCCGCAGCCGTCTCCTGCTCCCAGTGGCCGAACATTGAGGTCACATGGAAGGCAGCCGTTTATGTCCAGGAAGGTCGTAACTATCAGATGTTCGGCAAGCCCGGCTCCGAAACCGAGAAGGAGCGCCTTCAGAACATCGGTCTGTGCACCGACGAAGGCTGGCAGCTCAACGTCGATACCATGCTCTCCTCCGGCGTCATCTCCAAGGAGATCCCGCTGACCGACATCTACACCAACGAGTTTGTCGATACCACTTGGGACCGCTCCGAGGTCGAGGCGGATGCCGATGCCTACGATTGGCAGAGCGTCGCCGCAAAGTACGAGGCGGAATAACTGAATTCCCGAAAATACTTCGGCACTGTAACTTATAAACGCGGGGGCGCAAGCCCCTGCGTTTCTTAAGAGGTATCTACATTATGAAACACCGCTTATTTTCTTTTATCGCTTTATTGCTTATCGCCTGTCTTTTCACTGCTTGCAGCGGAAATTCCGTTTCCGAAACCGAGCAAGCAGTCACCGAGGACGATCCGATCGTTGCAACCGTCAACGGTGAGCCTGTTTACTACAGCGCTTTTGCGGAAAAGATGGTCAGCATCGAGGCAATGTACAGCGCCATGTCAGGCACGATGTCTGCCGACGAGCTGAATCAAAAGCTGACAGAACAGGCAAACAGCGTTTTGGATACCTTTATTGCCCAATTGATCCTGGAGCAAAAAGCGGAGGAGCTGGGCATTACGCTTACGGATGAGCAGGAAGCCGCCGTAGCAGCCGCGTGGACGGATACGCAAGAGCAGTTCAGAAAGACCGTCTCCGCCAACTACCCCACCTTTACCGGCGAAGATTTGGACGCAATGGTGCTGCTGGCGCTGCAAAGCAGCGGACTGACGGAGGAAATGGTAACGCAAAGCGCAAGAACCTCGGCGCTGATTGCAAACCTCCGCGCACAAATCGACGCGCAGGTGTCCCCTGTCTCCGATTCCGAGGTTCGGGATACCTACCAAGCACTGCTGCAACAGCAGCAAACCGAATTTGCAAATGACATCACCGCCTTCGAGTCCGCCATGCTCGGCAACGCGGTGGTTGTATATATTCCTACGGCGCATCGCGTCATCCATGAATGGGAGCTGCGCTACGAAAATGACGTGATTGCGCTGCTCAATCAGCTGAAACAGATCGACACGAAAGAAAGCACGGCTTACGAGGACACCCTGGCTGCCGAGCAGTCGCGCACGCAAGCACAGTTGGAAAAGGTCCGCAGCGAAATTGCCGACGGCGCCGACTTTGATGCACTGTACGCCGAAAAGAACGACGGCGCCGCTCCGCATATCAATTACATCGGCGCGGAAAGCACCCGCTTTTCGGAGGAGTACTATGCCGCGGCAATGAATATCGATGCCGAGGGCAGTCTTGCGAAAAAATTCGTTGCAACCAATAACGGATATATGTTATTGTATTGGGGGAGCACCCTCGAGCCGGGGGTCGTACCGTTTGAGACCGTATGTGAGCAGCTTTCCGAACAGCTGCAAAAGGAGAAATGCGACAAAAATTGGAAAGCTGTACAGGCGCTTTGGCGCGAGGAAGCCGAGATCACGATCGTGACGGATTTGATTACCTATTCCTGACGGAGGAACGGCAATGAAAAAAACAGCGGTTTTGTTTGACTTTGACGGCACGTTGTTCTATGGCACGACCGACATCAACTACTATGCAATGAATATGGCGCTTGCGGAAATGGGGCGTCCCCCGATCAGCCGCGAGCTTGCCAACACAACGGTCGGCGATAAAATTCCGGATGCGTGCCGCCGTATTTTGGGCACGGAGGACGAGGCGCTCTGCAAGCAGTTCTTCGACGGCATTTTCCGCTACGCGCCGAAGGCGATCGAGGAACACGCCCGCATCGAGCCGGATTGTGTTGATATGCTTCAGGCGCTTTCCGCCGTCGCTCCGCTTGCCGTCTGCTCCAATGCAGAGCGCGGCTACCTCACCGCCCTTTTGGAGAAATTCGGGGTACTTCCCCTGTTCTCTTACATCTGGCATTCCAAGCCCGGTTATGACAAAACCGCCGCGATCCCCGAGCTGAAGAAACTTCTCGGTGCAGAGCAGGCGATCATGGTCGGCGACCGCGAGGAGGATGTGCGCAGCGGTAAAGCCAACGGCTGCATCACGGTCGCCATACAGAACGATTTCGGTGCGCGCGATGCGGTCGGCGCGGACTACGATGTTTTTTCGCACAGAGAAATGAAAGAGACGATTCTTGCGATCTTGCAGAAACAGGAGGATTGATGGTATGTCTGCATTTACGAAGGAAATCTTGAAGGAATTTATGCTGACCTCCGCCCCCAGCGGATATGAAAAGGAAATGGCGTATAAGCTCAAACCGTATTTGGAGCGGTACTGCGCGTCCGTCTCTATCGATCGCGTCGGCAACGTCATTGCGAAGATCAACGGAACGAATCCCAAGGCGCCGCGTGCCATGATCTTCGGTCACATGGATCAGCTCGGCTTTATCGTTCGCAAGGTTGAGGACGACGGCTTTATTCAGGTTGACCGCTTGGGCGGCATCCCGGAGAAGGTACTGCCCGGTCTGGAGGTCGTGATCCGCAGCGAGGACGGCAAGTGGCATCCCGGCATATTCGGTCCCAAGGCACATCACGCAACGCCTGCGGAGGAAAAGTACAAGGTGGACCTTGTCACCTCGCTGTTTATCGACGTCGGCGCAACCTCTGCCGCACAGGTGCACAACATGGGCATCTATGTCGGCTGTCCGGTCGTCTACAAGCCCGCGTTCCAAGAGCTGCAGGGGAGCCGTATTACAGGCACTGCCGTAGATAACCGCGGCGCGTGCACCTGTTTGGTTGAGATCGCCCGCCTGCTCTCGCAGACGCCGCCCTCCTGTGACACCTATTTGGTCGGTACGGTTTGGGAGGAATTCAATCTGCGCGGCGCGATGATGGCGGCACGCACCGTGCAGCCCGATCTCGCAATCTCCTTGGACGTGATGCTCGACGGCTCGACAAAGGATCTGACAACCAAATTTGAGGACTGCATGGGAAAAGGTCCGACGGTCGGTTTGTACAGCTTCCACGGTCGCGGCACATTGAACGGCACGCTGGCGCATGAGCCGCTCTTCCGTCATGCAAAGCAGACCGCCGCAGCACTTGATCTGACCCTGCAGCGTTTTGCGGCGCTCGGAATTCTGACGGATTCGGCATACATTCAGTTGGAAGGTGCGGGCGTTGCCTGTCTGGAAATGGGCTTCCCCGCCAGATATACCCATACCCCCGTCGAGGTCTGCGACGTGAACGACATCGATGCGCTGGCAGCGCTCTGTGCCGGCATGATGCGCGGGATCGACGAAGCGTTCCGGCTCAGCCGATATTGAGCCGCTTGACCGCGCTGGAAAGAAAAGAGGGAGTGACGTATGGCAAAGTATTACATGGGCATCGACATCGGAACGTTTGAAAGCAAGGGCACCATCGTTGATGAAAACGCGAGAATCATTGCCGCGCATACCTGCCCGCACAAAATGGAAATCCCCCATCCCGGCTATGCCGAGCACGACGCCGAGCAGGTTTGGTGGGGTGATTTGTGCACCATCAGCAAGGCGCTGATCGCCTCGTCCGGCGTTGACCCAAAGGACATCGCGGGAATCGGCTGCAGTGCCATCGGTCCCTGCTGTCTTCCGGTCGATCGGGACCTCAAGCCGCTGCGCAAGGGGATCCTGTACGGGATCGACTGCCGCGCCGTAGAAGAAATCACCTATTTGGAGCAGAAGCTCGGGGCAGACGCGATCTTTGACCGCTGCGGCACACCGCTGACGACCCAGTCGGCTGTCGCAAAGATCCTTTGGATCAAGAACCACGAGCCGGAGATCTACGCGAAAACCGACAAATTTCTGACCAGCACCTCTTACATGGTGGCAAAGCTCACCGGTAAATTCGTGATCGACCACTACACCGCCGCCACATGGGTCCCCATCTACAGCATGGAAAAGCTCGGGTGGGAGGAGGACCTGTCCCTCTTCTGCCGCCGCGATCAGCTTGCCGAGTGCCGCTGGTCCGATGAGATCGTCGGCACGGTCACACCGGCGGCAGCGGAGGCTACCGGACTTGCGGTCGGTACACCCGTCACGACCGGCACCGCAGATGCAAGTGCCGAAGCGCTCAGCGTCGGCGTCCTCAACCCCGGCGACATGATGTGTATGTACGGCTCGTCCATTTTCATTATCCACGTCGTGGAAAAGCTGACCACGGACAAGCGCCTGTGGGCAGGTCCGTATTTGTTCCGCGGCACATACTCCGTCGCAGCCGGCATGAGCTGTGCGGGAACGCTGACGCGTTGGTTCCGCGAGAATATGGCTGCCGATATTGACGCGCGCTGCACAGCGGACGGCTCGAATGTTTACGCCGAAATGATGAAGCTGGCGCAGGACATCCCCGCAGGCAGCGACGGTCTTGTGGTCCTGCCGTACTTCTCCGGCGAGCGTACGCCGATCAATGACCCGGAGGCAAAGGGTCTGATCTTCGGTCTGAATCTGCAGCATACCCGCGGTCATATCTATAAGGCGATGCTGGAGGGTATCGGCTACGGGATCAACCAGCATTTTGAAATATTCGACGCCAAAAAGATGGGAACAAAGAAGGTCATGGCGGTCGGCGGCGGCACAAAGAATCCGATTTGGCTGCAGGCTGTATCGGACATCAGCGGGAAGCGGCAGTATGTTGCGGAGGTGGAAAACGGTGCCTCCTACGGCGACGCCCTTATCGCCGCGCTTGCAACCGGTCGCTATCGGGACTGTGCCGATTTGGCGCAGAACATCCGCATCGCCCGCACGATCGAGCCGGACCCCGAAAATTATAAAGCCTATGCCGGCGGACGCGAACGCTATGCCGCGCTGTACCAAAATACGAAGGAGATCATGCACGGGTATTAAACGTCCCTGCACCGACAAGAACTGATATGCTGAAGCCTGAACGTTATGAAAAAATCGCACAATTTGTAAACCAAAACGGTATCGCTTCCGTGGAGGAGCTGTCCGACGCGCTGAATGTTTCGAAGGCGACGATCCGCAGAGATCTCGTCCAGCTCGGCGCGGACAAGGTGCTGCTGCGGACGCACGGCGGCGCGATGAAGTATGACCGCCCGCTGAATGCCGAGGTCCCGATCTATCTGCGTATGCATATGCAGAAGGAGGAGAAGGAGCAGGTTGCTGCCGCTGCCGCGAAGCAGATCTCGGAGGGCTCTACGATTTACATCAACGCCGGCACGACCGGACGCGCGCTTGCCTCCCGTCTTTCGCAGTTCCGACAGTTGACAGTCGTAACGAACGACATTGACATCGCCAAAGAAATCTCCCTTACCGAAAATGCCCTGATCGTCGCAGGCGGTCAGCTCAAAAGCTCCAGCAGCACGCTCTACGGTCTGTTTGCCGAGGAGACGCTGAAGCTTCTTACCGTGGATATTGCCTTTATGACCGCCGACGCCGTCAGCCTTGAGAAGGGCTTCATGGATTACGGCGTGGACGAGGTCAGCATCAAGCGTCTGGTGCTGAGCAATGCCAACCGCCGCATTATGATGTGCGACATCAGTAAGTTTGAAAAAAGCGCGCTTGTGAACGTCTGCCCCTTCTCCGCGGTAGATACGATCATTACCAACGAGGCGACCCCGTCGGACACGATCGCCGCCCTGCGCGAGCACGGATTGGAAGTACTGCTGGCACCGAGCGCGAAACTGTAAGCAACCGCCGATCGAAATCAAATCAAGGAGGTTTTCCCCGTGAGCAAGATTAAAAAAAGCATCAACATTTGGTCCTTCCATCCCGACAGCACGATTGAGGAATGTATGCGCATTGCAAAGGACGCCGGTTTCGAGGGAATCGAGCTTGCATTTTCCAAGACCGGACCCTGCAGCCTGGAAAGCACCGAGGAGGAACTGCTTGCCATTCGCCGACTTGCGGATGACATCGGGATCACGCTTTGCTCACTGGCAACCGGACTGTATTGGGAATGGTCGTTTACGGCAAGCAATGCGGCAATCCGCGAAAAGGCAAAGGAGGTCTGCCGCCGTCAGATCGACGCCGCCGCAGTTTTGGGAATCGACTGCATTTTGGTCCCGCCCGGAACCGTGGGAGTGGACTTCCGCCCGGAGGACGTCGTGCCGGATGCGGCAAACGTTTCCTTCTTTGCCGGCAGTGAGGTAATCGACTACGACGTTGCCTACGAGCGCTCTCAGGCGGCTTTCCGCGAGTTGGCGCCGTATGCCGAGCAGAAAAACGTCATTATCGGCATTGAAAACATCTGGAACAAATTCCTTCTTAGTCCGCTCGAATTCCGAAATTTCCTGGATGAGATCGGCTCGGACTATGTCGCCGCATTTTTGGATGTCGGCAATATGCTGATGTTCGGTTACCCGCAGCACTGGATCAAGATTCTGAACAAGCGCATCAAGAAGGTGCACTTCAAGGATTTCCGCCGCGACGTGCAGCGTCTGTCGGGCTTTGTGGACCTGCTGGCGGGCGACGTGGATTGGCCGGCGGTCATCAAAGCCTTTGACGACATCGGCTACGACGGCTGGGCAAGCGCCGAGTGCTGCCCGAACTACAAGTTCTACACCAATCAGATCGTCTATAACTCCTCCGCTGCAATGGATTGTATCCTCGGCAGGAAGTAATGCGGATGCGCAGAATATAGAAATAACAAAGGAAGGATGCAACCATTATGAGTAAAACCGTTCGTTGGGAGTTTAAGCAGTTGACCGCCTCCTACGCCAAGCGTTTTGTTGAAAAGCATCTTACGCCCGGAATGGATTCCGGCGACTGGAGTATGCGCGACACGGAAACAGGCTTGATCTACGTCTGTCCCAGACCGAATAAGAGCTTTGACATCCGTCCTGACTGGACGGTCATCAAAGCCGAGCACATTTGCGTCTGTGACATCGACGGGAATTTGGTCGAGGATAACGGGTTCCTTCCGACCGTTGAATTGCCGATGCATTTGGCAATCTATCGCGCCAGACCCGAGATTCATGCGATCGTTCACGGTCATCCGCTGTATTCCTCAGCCTTCGCCGTGACGGGAGAGGACATCCCGTTCCTGCTGGCGGAATCCGGTATTTTCCTCGGCGGCAGCGTCCCTTGCGCGAAGTACGGACCGGTCGGTTCCGCGGCGCTGGGCGAGTACATAGCCGAGGCACTCGGCAAGGACAAGCGTGCCGCGCTGCTGCGCAACCACGGCTCCGTCGTCCTCGGCAAGGATCTGGAGGAAGCCTTCATCCTTGCGGATTTTGTCGAGCACGCTGCACAGGTCGCTTACATGGCAAAGGTCGTCGGCACGCCGATCGAGCTGTCAATGGACAACTTGATTGAACCGGGCATCGAGCTGTAACGCCCCGATTTAGGAGGTAAAAAATGGGAAAGAAAGTTTTTAGCGTAAAGCACATTGCCAAAGCCTTCGGCGAGAAGGGCGAGCGCAATTACGTCGAGGTGCTGAAGGACATCAGCATGGACATTGAGGAAAAAGAATTCATCGTCATCCTCGGCAACTCCGGCTGCGGCAAGTCCACCTTTCTGAAAATTCTGGCAGGCATCGAGGAGGCGTCCGACGGCTCCATGGAGCTGAACGGCACGGACATCGGCAAATGTGTTCCGAGATCCGAGCTGAGAAAATTCGGTTTCGTTTTTCAAAACCATAATCTGCTGCCGTGGCGTACCGCTGCCGGCAACCTCAAGTTTATGCTGCGGATCATGAAGCTCAAGGGGAAGCAGTGGGAGGAACGGGTGGATCAGATGCTGGATGTCGTCGGTCTGCTCGACTATAAGCGCGTCTATCCGCATGAGCTTTCCGGCGGCATGAAGCAGCGCGTCGGTATCGCCCGCGCGCTGGTACACGATCCGGAAATTCTGGTGCTGGACCAGCCGCTCGGCGCGCTGGATGCCATTACCCGCAAGATGCTGTCTTATGAGATCCTCAACATTTGGAAAAAAACGCAGAAAACCGTCGTCATGGTTACCAATAACGTTGACGAGGCGCTGCTGCTGGCAAACCGCATCTTTATTCTTTCCAACAAGCCCGCTACCATCACTCACGAAATCAAGGTCGATATTCCGTTGGAGGAGCGAAATCATAATATTGGGCAAAATGTCCGCTATAATGAGCTTCGCGCGCAAATCAACGATATCATCCGCGCCACGATGTAAAGGAGGCAAGCACCATGGTTGAGAACAAGGCAATCGTTGCCCGTAAACGCAAGGAAAAGCGCGACCCCAGGACGATTTTTGCTCCGTTGATCGTTTTGGTTATCATTATTGCTGCGCTTGAAATCTGCCTGCGGGTCTTTGACGTTCCTTCTTACGTCCTTCCCCTGCCGTCGAATATGCTCAAGGCGACAATCAAATCCTTCCATGTCATTCTGCCCGATATGCTGTTCTCCATCAAGATGATCCTGATCGGCTATATCGTTGCGGTTCCGGTCGGCATCCTGCTGGCTGCCGTATTTTCGCAGTTTGAGCTGATCGTCAAGGCGGTTCGCCCGCTGATTATCTGTCTGACAATCACACCGATGATTACCCTGATCCCGCTGATGACGCTCTGGATGGGCACCGCGCCGAACCTCCGCGTAATCATCGTCATCATTCAGGCAGTCCCGATCATCTGTCTGAATACCCTTAACGGCTTTACGACGGTTGAGAAGGAAAAGCTGGAGCTTGCCCGCAGCGTCGGCGCAACGAAGCTGCAAACCTTCCTCTATGTGGTATTTATGAACGCCATGCCGCAGGTCTTCACCGGTCTGAAGCTCGGCTGCATCTTCTCCACGATCGGCGCTGTCTCCGCGGACTTCGTCAGTCGAAACATCGGTCTCGGCGACCGCATCATCAAATTCCTGAAATATTCGAACTTTGAACAAAGCTATGGCTGTATCATCATCATTGCGCTGATCGGCATCGGATTTTACACCATTGTCGCCGCGATCGAGAAGCGTGTCGTTCTGTGGAAGAAATAAGGGGAGGTGGCGAACATGCAGGAAGCGAAAATCAAATTTGACCACGTTACGAAAATTTTCCATACCCGAAGCCAGGATATTATCGCGGTAAAGGACTACTCCATGGAAATTCAGGACGGGGAGTTCGTCGCGATTCTCGGTCCCTCCGGCTGCGGAAAGTCAACGTTGATCCGTATGCTCGACGGCATTATTCCGACCACGGAGGGCGACATTTTCATCGACGGCAAGAAGGTCAATTATGCAAATAAGAAAATGCCGTCGGAGGTCCTGCGGAAGATGGGCTTTATCTTCCAGCAGCCGAATATGCTCCCATGGTTCACCGTTCGTCAAAACGTCGCTCTCCCGCTGGATGTCTTCGGGCTGAAGGGGAAGCAGTGGCAGCAGCGTGTCGATGACCTTTTAGAGATGGTCGGTCTGTCCGATTATGCCGATGCCCATCCGCATGAGATCTCGGGCGGTATGCTGCAGCGTGCGGGCGTTATCCGTGCGATGGTGCATGACCCCGAAATTCTGCTGATGGATGAGCCTTACGGTGCGCTCGATGAGTTGACGCGAGAGCAGATGAACATGGAGCTGCTGGACATTTGGTCGAAAACGAAAAAGACCATCATCTTTATCACGCACAATATCGAGGAGGCAGTTCTCCTGTCCGATAAGGTTTATGTCATGGGCACGCAGCCCGGCCGCTTGGTCGAGGTCGTCGATCTGGACCTGCCCCGCCCGCGGAAGCTGTCTATGATTACGGAAACAAAGTTTATCAATTATCGTCAGTATCTCGAAAATGCGATCGGCGAGATCGATCTGAGCAAGATCAAATAAGGAGGGAGACAGATATGGTAAAGAAGAGAATTACAAGCGTCGTTGCGCCGCTTGTCATGTTCCTGCTTGTCTTTGGTATCTGGGAGCTGCTCTGCCGCGTCAATGAAACTCCGGCGTGGTTTCTCCCGACACCCACTGCAATTTTTACGGCAATGGTCGTCAACTTCAATGAATACCTGCCGCACATTCTGGTGACGCTGGAGGTCGTGCTGATCGGCTTCCTCATTACCATCCCGGTCGGTCTGCTGCTGGCGACGCTCATCACCCGTTCTCCCATCATCAGCGCTGCCCTGAACCCCTACGTCACGTTCCTCGTCACCACGCCGATGATCTGTCTGATCCCGCTGCTCATGCTGATGCTCGGCTACGGTCTGACCCTGCGTATCACGGTCGTTGTCATTCAGTCCTTTGCAATCATCAACATGAATGCCTGCACGGGCTTCCTCAATGTTCCCACGATGCGGAAAGAGCTGATGCAGTCGATGGGCGCTTCGCCGATAAAGACCTACTTCAAGATGTCCCTGCCCTCCGCCGCAACCGATATTTTCACGGGGATTCAGCTCGCTGCGATCATGGCTACGACCGCCTGCATCAGCGTGGAATATAACGCCGGCAATACCGGTCTCGGCTCGCAGATCATTAAGTATTCGCAGTACATGAAGGTCACCGATTCCTTTGCCTGCATCTTCTTTGTGATGATTATCGGCGTGCTGCTCTATGCGCTCGTCACCTTCGCGCAGAAGAAGATCATTTCCTGGAAAGAGTGATCGGCTGCCGTCTCTCGGCAAACGGTGATATTATTTATACAGGAGGAGCCGCAGATATGGATGCAAAGCAAGTCGTATTTTCCTATATCGATCAGCATCGCGACGATATTGTAGCGCTGCTGAAGCAAATGGTCGCTTACCCGACCGTAAACGACGGGGAAAGCGAGGGCAACGAGCTTCCCATGCAGGAGTTCTTCGCAGAGCAAATGCGTCACGCACGGTTTGACTCGGTCGTCATGAAGGCTTACGACGCGGAGGGAAAACGTCCCAACGTGGTCGCAACCAGAAAAGGACGCGGCGGCGGAAGATCGCTGGCATTCAACGGGCACAGCGACGTTGTGCCGATCAGCTACCCCGAACGGTGGGAATTTCCGCCGTTTTCCCCCGAGGTAAAGGACGGGAAGCTCTACGGCCGCGGCACCAGCGATATGAAAGGCGGTCTGGCGGCGGCATTTTATGCGCTGAAGGCTTTGGCTGACTGCGACATTGCCCTGAAGGGCGACGTTGTGCTGCATTCCAGTGTCGGCGAGGAATCCCAGTCTGCCGAAACCATCGGCGCAGAACGCGCGGTAAAGGAGCTGTATCATACAGACTTCGCTATCGTCTGCGAGCCGAGCAATTTGGAGGTTCAGATCGCCTCCTCCGCCCTGGTGTTCTTCAACCTGATCGTTCAGGGAAAGGGTGTCCACGTCAGCGCTGTAAATCAGATGCGATTCCCGCAGCCCGGCGGACTGCTCAGCGGCAACGACATCGCCGTCGATGCGTTCCGTAAGTCGTTGCCCTTTGTTGCGTATTTCAATCGGCTTGAGGTCGAATGGAATCACCGCTATCGCGACAAGGTGCTCGGCTACGGCGGCAAGGGAGGTCACGATCAGCAGGGCGTCGGCGTGTTCACGATGAATCCCGCGTTTATCCACGGGGGCGAGTACCTCGGTACGGTCCCCTCTCAGATGAAGTATACCTACAGCATTTGGTATCCGGATCGGTTGGTCAGCCGCGATGAGCTGCTTGACGAAATTCGCCGCGGTGTCGCCGCGATCGCTTCTACCGACGATTGGCTGCGGGAGCATCCGCCCATCATCGAAGCGCCGGTCATTCAGGATTGGCCCGGCTTTTCCGTTCCGGAGGAGCACCCGGGCGTGCAGACCCTCTGCGGCGCCGTGGACGCGGCAACAGAGCGCCACTCCGTCATTTCCGGCTTCCGCGCCGTCTGTGATGCCTACTATCTCGGTCGGCAGGGTGTTCCCGCCGTTGTGCTCGGTCCGGGTGCATTGAATAACAATGTGCACGGAGACAACGAATTTATCTATATCGACGACCTGATTGCCGCCGCAAAGATCTATGCCGCCATGGCGATCGACTGGTGCGAGGTCGCCGAGTAATTCCGAAGGAGATACCGCAATATGAGCAGCACAGATTCCGCGCATTCCCCTAACAGCAAGCTTGTCCGACTGCTTTCCGTCCTTGTTGCAGTGTTGTCTGTGGCAGCGGTTTTTGTCGGAGCCAACCTTCTCAAGAGCAAGGAGTTCCCGCTGGGGGATCTGTCTGCGTTCTCGCCCGACGAGACGCGGGCAGCATATGCCGAAAGCGGAGATGTTCGGGATCTGATCGCACATCTGAAGGCGCTTTGCTACCAAGCGTATTTGCATGAGGACAAGGCATTGACCGATGAGATCGCACGGTACGGAACGGAGCTGCTCGACATGGCGCGGGAGGAGACGATCGATTTGGAGGCGCTCGGGCAGACGGATGATACGCTGCTGGATCTGCTGCGGCTCATCCGGTCGCACGGTGCAAAATAGGGCTGCTCTTTCGTAAACCATTTCATTTTGCCGCAAGGAGGAAAACTATGAATTCTAAAATCATTATCATGCTGACCCACAACGACAAGACCGTTCCGAATGCATATGATGTGTTTGAAAGCTGCAAGGATCTGCCGGTGCAGTTTTGGGGCTTTAAGGATGTCGGCGTACCGAAGGAGGAAATGGCGCGGATCGTTAAGGCAATGAAGGCTGCCGGAAAGACGACTTTCCTTGAAGTCGTGTCGTATTCCGAGGAGGAATGTATGCGCGGCGCGAAGCTTGCCGTCGAGCTTGGCTACGATTACCTGATGGGCACGGTTTATCACCAGTCCGTGTTTGAATATTTGGCGGCGCAGGATATTAAATTCCTGCCGTTCTGCGGTAAGGTTTACGGCAGCCCGTCCGTGCTGGAGGGAACATTTGACGAGATCATTGCTGATGCCGAGGGTCTGCTGAACAAGGGCGTTGACGGCATTGATCTGCTCGCATTCCGCCATAAGGACGGCGCGGGTCTTGCCCGAGCCTACTGCAAGAGCATCGAAAAACCGGTCGTGATTGCCGGCAGCATCAACAGCCCGGAACGCATCGGCTTTATCAACGAGATCAATCCGTGGGCGTTCACGATGGGCTCCGCGCTCTTCACCGAGAACTTTGCCCCCGGAAAGAGCTTCCGCGAAAATCTGGAGGAAGTTGTCCGCATTATGGACAGCATCGAATAAGCACCCGTCAATATCATATGGACTGCTCCGTAAACCCATCCTGTAGGGCTTACAGGGCAGTCCGTTTTCATTACAATGAGAAAGGATGCAGCTTCATGGATATGACGATCGTAAGCAAGAAGAATGCAAAAATCTGGATGGAAGAGCAGGAGGTTTGCCGCGAGTATTTCAAAACGGAGAAAATCACCTTCGGTATGTCAGAGCTGCCTGTCGGCGCCGTCGGCGCAATCGACCCGGGTCACAGCGAGGCGCACGAGGTTTTTTTCTGCGTACAGGGCGAGGTGCTGATCTATTGCTCGCAGGATGATACATACTACCATCTGTTTCAGGGCGACGCGATGCTTGTCCCCGAGGGCAAGGATCATAAGATCTACAATATCGGCGACACCAAGGCAGTGCTTACCTGGTCCTGTGCGCCGCATCAATAAGCGGGAGGCTGCGTATGGACAGACTGATCCTCGGAATTGACATCGGAACAACCTCGCTGAAAACTGCCGTCTTTACCGTCGAAGGAAAGCAGGTCGCCTCCGCCGTTTTGGAGTATTCCCTGCTGACGCCGGAGACAAACATCGTAGAGGCGCCCTGCGGGATATACATGGACTCTCTCTGCGCCTGTATGCGTATGCTGCGCAAAAACGTCGATACGCGGAAGATCGGCGTGGTCGGCTTCTCCGTGCAGGGCGAAACGCTCTGTATGCTGGACGAAAGCTGCAAGCCGCTCGGCAACGCGATCGTTTGGATGGACAACCGTGCCGTCAGGCAGGCGGAAGCGCTGCGGACGCGCTTCGGCGACGCATTATGCTATGAGGTTACCGGTCAGGTCAGCTTTGAGGCGTGCTGGCCGGCTGCAAAGGTGCTTTGGGTCCGTGAAAACGAGCCGGAGAGATTTGCGAAAATTCGGCATTTACTGCTTTTGGAGGACTACATCATTTTCCTCCTGACGGGAAAATTTGTTGCCGAAGGCTCCCTTTTGACCTCCACGGAATATTGGGACATCCGAACTAAGGAATACTGGGGCGAGATGCTGGAGTTTATCGGTATCGACCCGGCGTGGCTGCCGGAGGTTCGGGAGTCCGGCGAGTTGGTCGGAACCGTCCTGCCGGAGGCGGCGGGGCTTCTCGGACTGTCGGAGGACACGCTGATCAGTACGGGCTGCCTCGATCAGGCTGCCGGCGCCATCGGTGTGGGTAATATCCGTCCGGGCGTTTTTTCGGAAAATATCGGCGCCGCATTGGCAATCTGCGTGCCGACAAAGACGCTGACGTACGATCCGAACCGCAAAATGCCGGTACACTATTTTGCCCTGCCCGACACCTACATGATGCACACCTTTACAACCGGCGGTATGTGCCTGCGGTGGTTCCGCGACAGCTTCTGCCGCATGGAGCTTGATTTGCAGGAGGAAACCGGCATTGATGCCTATGATCTGATCAATCGCGAGGTCGAACGCATAGCGCCGGGCGCAGACGGGCTGATTACGCTGCCGCATTTGCAAGGCTCTATGGCTCCTGACGTGAATTTGAATGCCAAAGGCGTGTTCTACGGCGCAACGCTGAAGCACACGAAGGCTCATTTTGCCCGCAGTATTATGGAAAGCCTCGGCTATATCATATCCAGAAATTTGGAGACGATCGGCGATATGGGACTGGAGGTCAATCAGATCCGAACAATGGGCGGCGGCTCCAAATCCGATATTTGGAATCAGATCAAGGCGGATATTACCGGAAAGACTCTGAACGTGACATATTCTGCGCAGGATACGGCTTGTCTCGGCGCGGCAATTCTGGCGGGGACCGCTGCCGGTTTGTTCGAAAGCGTGGAATCCGCGGTTGATCGCATGGTGCGCATCAAGCGCAGCTTTGTGCCCGACCCCGAGCGGCATGCAATTTATCAGGTACAGTATAAGAAGTTCCTGCTGCTTTTCCGATCGCTCGGCGAGCTGTTTGAACTCGATGCGGAGGCAAACGGATAGAAGCCAACGCGATCCGTTCGGCGCTCGGCTGCTTCAAAGGTTACGATAAAACCGAACGACTTTAATCGAAACTCCGTATCGGCGACTGCATCCGTCAAACAAAGCCCGTCGGCGTACATAGGTACGGTATACCCGCAAGGGGCACGCCGCATCCGTAAC
>OLSB01001232.1_pt1 | contig 25896 bp, 27 predicted proteins | sample 1672071 | NCBI WGS metagenome assembly OLSB01 (sample SAMEA3136642, study PRJEB25190) | human gut metagenome | biome: human gut; feature: human-associated habitat; material: faeces | place: Austria | collected 2013 | reverse complement strand
TTCATCTATATATTCTTTATTATCATTATTTAAAAATTTCAAACATTCAAATAATATTAATTTAATAAAATAAAAATTATAGCTTAAAATCAATCTAACAATTTCTTTTTCATTGCTATCTTTTATTTCATTGAATGTACTTACAACTATACTTGCATGCGTATATTTGCATAATATATCATATAAATCAACCATTATTTTTTCTCTTTGTTTTACTGTTGTATCTGTAAATAAATTGTTTGATATTTTATTCAACCTTTTTCCAAACTTTTGAAGTAATGTATTTATTACTGTATATTTTCTTTCTAATTTTATATCATTATTAGATAAATTCAGAAACTCATTATATGTATTTTCTTCTACTTCTATCATATATGACATCACGATATATTCTAATGAAGCTCTAAGCAGAGTATATGAATCTACAAAGTTATACTTATTTAAATTCTTTTCAGAATTTTTTATTGTTTTGTATGCTTGATTTATCAATCTTATGCTCTCAATGTGTTTTACTTTAGCTGTTTTTAGTCTTTTCACACTATTTTTACAACTTTTCTCTAATGGTTCTATAAATTTTGTTGTAATTGTTCTATCTATATCTTGAGTATTATTTATCATTTTTTTCCTTCACTTTCTCTTCTTTTTCTACAACTATATTTCGTGCTTTTTCAGCCAACTCATATTGTGTATTACTATCAAATTCTATACATTTATTTGTATAATCTATCATATTTAATTCTATCAATTTACTGTTTAATAAAATATATATTTTGTCAAATTCGATTGAATGTTTACTTTGAATCATCCCTATTAAATATTGTAATCCCTGAATTTGTTGATTAGGTATATAAATACAATCTCTTATGAACAAATAATTTTTTTCAAAAATTTTATATCCATTCCCATTTAATTTTTTTAGTTTAGTTCTAACTGCACCTAATATACTGTTTAAAGATACTGTTCTGGATTCAAACATTGAATATTCTGTGATATTACCTCCTAATTTCTTTATTCTTTCCTTACACTTATCTGGATTCTTTGCTTTTCCATATGTAAGCTCAGAATATAAATATTCTGCTTCTATAGATTCTATATTTATTGATACTGTACATTCTATTCCCACATTCAACTCTTCATTTTGCAAGTCCGGTTTATCAATTATATTCAAATCATAAAATTCCTCTTTAAGCACGTTTTCTAATACAACTTTTGCATAACATTCTTCCCAATCATATTCTGTATGTCTAGGTAATGGTTCATCTTTATTTATCTTCATAATAATTCCACCTTAAAATAATTAAAAAGCAAAATAATTTTGTAATTTTTAATTACTATCATTTTGCTTTTCTTTTGTCTATTTTTTATTTACTTTTAAAGACTGTTTTATTAAAGGAATAATATTGTCTATTTCATCTTCACTATTTATTGTAACACAATAGTCTCCATTACCCCAATGTCCTGTATTACTTATGTCCTTTGTTATTTTTAATGGATCATTCAAAGTACCTTTTTTCATATTTATATAAACTTTTAATTTATTTTTATGAAATTCTATATCGGTAATATTTCTTGAGCCTTTAAATGCTATATATAATTTCTTTGCCTCTAAATCTATATCATCTAATTCTAATATTCTATTTTTTAATTTTTCATATATATTTTTAATATTATCTGAAACTTTAGATAAATGGTCTTCTTCTGTATATACAATTATTTCTTTATTTACATCATTCTGTATAGATTCCATTTGAATATCTTGCACTTTAACATTGCTTGTCTTTTTTATGAAATCTATTTCAATGATATCTTCTTCATATCTTGTTACTTTTACTAAATCTACTGGAATATTTTTGAAGTCCGTAGCATTTAATTGATACACCGTATAAATTGGTGAAACAAATATAATTCTTGATTGGCTCCAGTCTATGTCTTGGGTAGTTAACGATGACTTAGTTTTAATGTTATATTGAAGAACAAAATCAGCTTTTCTCTCTAACATTAGTTTTAAATATGTATAACCTTGATCAACTAAAGAATGATTTTTAACATTTTTATATTCAATTATTCTAAATGATTTAGATTCTTCATCAAAAGCTAAAGAATCAATTCTAAAATCACCTACAATAAGTTCTGTATCTATGAATTTATATCCTAATATTGTTTCAATATTATTTTCAAAGAAATTTTGTAGTTCTTTTTCATTTTTAAAATCTTTTTGTTTTAATTCTTTATTTGCTTTTAAAATCATAGCTTGTCCCCTTTATTAAAAATTTTTGAATTCTATAAATATTGTATTAATTCTTTATTCTACAGCATAATATTCTGACAAATATTTGAACGTTGATCTTGATGATATTTTGCTTGCAGGTATAAATACATGTATCCATTTTTTATTTCCAGTTTCTTCTGCCCATTTAGAAACCAATTTACAATATTCTATAGATTTCTGTTTTTTTGCTAGTACATCTGGATCATTTAGCTTATCATCACCTTTTACTTCAACTAAATAAATAATTTTTGCAGTTTCTATTACAAAGTCAGGTTCATAACCCTTTCCATCATTATATGTTATATTAAAGTCTATAGGTGATGGTCTTAACCATTTTTCTACAAAATTAGTTTCTCTTTCTACTATTTTTGCAAGTTGTAATTCAGGCACACTATCAAACTTAGCGGTATCAAACACACCTCTTTTTATCCCATCAAATAATATTGAAGTTATTCTTCCATCTCTATCAGAATCATAATTATCAAATAGATTCTTTTTTATATTATATGTATAGTTAGATTGATAATTAATAGGTTTTTCAGCAAATACTTCTTCTTTTATTATTCCTTCATTGCGTACAAAATGCTTTAGCATTTGATTATATATTTCAGTTGCCACTTCTTTTTTATACATCATCACTATATTTTTAACTTGCTCATTGTTAAATTCTTTTCTGAATTTATTAATAGCTTGACTTATAAGCTTATACAACAACTCTGATGTTTTTTCATAATCTATTTCTGATTTATTTCTCAATTCTTCTAGAATAGTTTTTTCTGGGCTAATAGCATCAAAATTAATATATCCGCCTTCCATAATTTCCACTTCTGAAGCATCAATTAAATTCTGTAACAATAACTTATTGTCAATAGGTTTTTGATTAAATTTTGATGTATCTAAATCAAAGTCATCAAAATAATATTCTCCTTCTTCTCTCTCGGTTTTTATTTTTGGTATTAAAATAAATTTATTGTCTGATTCTTTTTCTGCTTTTTCTATAGCTTTATTCATCCAGTTTTCTATAGGATTTCTGTTTTCTTCAAAAATTCTGCCTAAATCTTCATTATTTTTTATTTCTTCTTCTATTTGTTTTTTTATTTTATTTCTACTTTCTTCTGTCATTTTATTTTTATTATTATATACATACTCTGTAACTTTATCCTTAACAAGTTCATTAATACTATTAGAAAAAGTATATTTTTCTTCATCTTCTCTTTCTTGTAACAATCCTCTTAATTCATCTTGTTCTTCTGTTAAGTCTAAAGCTAATTGTGTATAAGTAAATTTCTCATCTTCAACTTCTTCCACTTTAATAACATTTCCTAATTTAAATATTGAATTTCCCTTTTGTGCTTCATCAAGTATCTCTTGAAATTTATCGTGTGCTGTTAGCATTACGCTATCAATTTCCTTGTCTCCAGTTCTTTCTCCATATGGCAATCTTAAACCTCTACCTACCATTTGTTCTCTCAATATTTTTGAACTTGCAGTCCTTAGTGGAACAATAGTATACAAATTATTAACATCCCATCCTTCTTTTAACATGTTAACATGTATTACTATTTCTACCGGATTATCTACTCTTTCTACTTCTAGCAATAATTTAGTATTTGCTTCTGTTTCAACACCTGACATTTTTGATTCTATTTTTATTGTCTTATGTTTATATTTTCCTCTTCTAAATTCATCAGATTTTATATATTCTTCTATTATCTTTGCGTGATTGGTATCTTTGCACACTACAAGCATAAATGGTTTGACTAGTGGTTTATTATTTACTTTTGAATAAGATGCAAGCTTATTTTTTATCATCTCATGACATTTTATTCCATCATTTAGCATTAACTTGTCTAATTGCTCATCTCCAAAATGATAAAAATCTATATCTGTCCTTGTAACTGCAAATGGTACTCTTGTATATCCATCTTTTATAGCTTCTGATAGTGGATATTCATATACAACATTTTTAAATGGTACTTGTTTATTTTTCATATTCACTATTGGTGTTGCTGTTAACTCTAATCCTAGTACAGGCTTCAATTCATTTAATGCCATCATTCCTTTATCAGCTCTATAGTGATGAGATTCATCCATAATTATAACTAGATCTTTCATCTTTGCAAGTTTATCATAAAAAGACATACCTAAAAATTCATTAAATGCTTTCATTTTTGTTTTATCTTTATCAAATTTTCCAATATTATAAACATATATATTCACTTCTGAGTCAAATAAAGATATATTCTTATTTGCATAATCATCATTAGCAATTACTTTTGGAGGATTACCAAAACATCCTAATCCTTTAAATACATATTTAGGATTATCTGGATTACCTAAATCTGCTTTAAGCTTCTCGTATATTGTTGTTCCTGGTGCTACTACAAGAAAATTTTTTATGCCATAATTAGTATATAAATAAGTTATAAATGCTCCCATTAGTCTAGTTTTTCCAACGCCTGTTGCTAAGGCAAATGTTAAAGAAATGAATTTTCTTTCAAAATCCGTGCATATTGGATACTTACTATGTATTATATTTAATATTTCTTCTATATTTTCATTATTCATTAAATTGGTATCATTAATTATATCTTCTAGTATTTTTAACGATTCTTCTTGAGGATTTCTTAATGACATTACTCCTGAAATATAATCAGTTGTATATTGCATAAAATTCATATTATTCATCATCTTCACATTCCTCCTCATATTCAGGTGGATTTATTATATTTAAATTATAATTGTCTTTTCCAAATTCACATTTAGATAATAACATCTCTGGAATTTTCTTTATTTTTATATTTTTATATAACCCATCTATTTCTTTATCATATGCTGTACATGCAATCACAAGATATTCTGCATCATTCATTTCTTCTTTTATTTTATTTATATCATTTTTATTTACAAATTTTGTAGTTACATATAAATAACTATTTTCATTTCCTTTAGATTGTTTCCAAAAAAACTCGTTAGATGGATTATATGTAAATCCTTCATGTAATGCAACTGCTGAAGCTAACATCTCCGCATTGTATTCTTTATTTATAACTGGTTCTCCAAATGAATCAATATTTATTAGCGAAGGAGCTAATTCATAGAATTTATACCCTCCACCGCCTTTCCAATTTACAATATTTGAAATTCCTGTATTATCTTTTCCATCTATTACATTATTTAATCTAGGAATACATTGATTATAGCAGTGATCACCTATTTCAATTCCTATCCATTTTCTATTCATCTTTAGTGCCACAGCACTTGTTGTTCCACTACCTAAGAAACTATCCAAAACCCAATCATTTTCATTGGTATATGCTTCGAATATCCTTTGTATTAATCTTTCTGGTTTTTTACTATTTTTTAATTTTACTCCTCCTTCATTAGCAATTCCGTCCCATGAAATGTCTATCCAGATATCACTAGCTATTTTAGTCAATTCCTCTTTTCCTTCTATGTTAAAAACTTTATTTTTTACAAATACAACTTCTCCATTTTTTAATAATAATGTTTTTTTACCTGTTGATGTAACGTATTCATAAATTTTTTCTTTATCTATATTATTTTCCTTTATAAATTTTTTTAGAGATTCACTTATGTCTCTTACTGAAAATATTCTATCTTTATTTTTTATTTGAAATTCTCTTAAATCATCATCAGATAAGTCTTGTTTGTTTTTTCCAGTTTGTTCTGCTAAGACATCTTTTATATTTCTAAATTTCCATTTACAGCTATCATCTTCTGGATTCTCAATATATTTATTATAATTTTTATCATATCCAGTTTTTACTCTTATTGTTTTATACACTAATTTTTCTTTATCTTTAGCATACATTAATATATATTCTGAAACTTTTGCTGGTTTATTTGCATTTACTTTAACCCCACTCTCAGAAGATGTTTTCACAGTAATCATTGTAACATAATTATTTCTTCCAAAGACCTCATCACATAATACTTTTAAATATGCCATCTCGTTATAATCACATTGCATACAAAAAATACCATTTTGTGCTAAAAGTTTATACAATATTTCTATTCTTAATTTCATCAAATTTAAATAAAAAGAATGCTCTATATTATCATCAAATGGTACTCCATATGCATCCGCATTATAAGGAGGATCTATATAAATACATTTTATACGATTAACAAACTTTGATTCTAATGATTTTAGTGCTAATAAATTATCGCCATGTATTAGCATATTTTCATTTTGTTCATCACCATACGATTTGTTTTTATCTTCTATTAATATTCTTGGCTCAATATCTATTTTCTTTTCTTTACCCACCCATGTTAACTCTAATTTATTTGCCATTTTATTCACTCCTAAATTTTATAATAACTCTAGTATATTTTATATCATAAAATGACAAATTTCTCAATAAATACTTCTAAATATTTACAATTAATTTCTATGGAAAAAATGATCATAAGGATAACCAGCTTTAATATATAACTTCGTTAGCTCCATTTTGTATTTTTCCAACAACTCTAAATACTTTTGCTTAAACACATTTTTACAAATCCATTCAACTCCTTTTCTTAAAATAATAACTTTATTATTATCTAAATATTTATAATTGCTAAATCCATTATCACACATTTTTTTAATTGCTTTTCTTATACTAGATTCTGCTCTATTAAAATATTTTTCTAATTGTTTTATATTCATATCTTCATTCCACCAATTTTCATTATGTTCTACTTTCAAAAAACCTTCATACAATTTAATTCTGGTTTCAAAAAATTCTACATCAGCATCTATTAAAGATTTTTCTTTTTCAAAATACACAAATTTTATCCAGTAATACCCTTCTACTAAAATAAAATATTTTCTACTTCTTATTTTTTCACTTCTCCATCTACAAGTTGGATGTTTTTTTAACATAACAGCTACAGCTTTTCTTAAATCTACATGCTTTACTTCTTTACCATGTTTTGTTGTTATTCCTGATAATTGTAATCTTTTTAAAATTTTATTATATGATAAAAAAATACTATCTAAAATTTGTTCTGAATCTCTCCACATTTTCATCACTTCCTTGCTATAAAAATTTATTAATGCTAGTTTACGAAGCATTAATAATTAGCAAAATTTATTTTGCTCCGAATAGTGTGGCATTTTTGGTGCCCAATATTCGCCAGCGTGGTGTCTTGACACCCTTTTTGCTGTTTAGGGAAAATGCCCTAATACCCTTTTTGCTCTCCGAGGGATAAAATTTTTATAAAAACTCTCTTATTTTTATTTTAAATAATTGCAAAAAGTTCAAATTTTAAACTAAAAACTTGAACTTTTTTGCTTTACTTTTATATATAAATATTTTATAATTATATTAGTTTTTGGATTAAGTTAGTATTTTGTTTAGTCGCTTATACTAACTTTTTTCTTTTCATTTTCATCATATTTTTTTAGTTCAATTCCATAGCAAAATTGATATAACTTTTCAATAACAGCTTCTGCTAATTCTTCATCTTCACTTTGATAAAATCTATCTAATAAACTCTCTTTATCAAATCTAGTTGTTACTATAATTGGTAATTTGTTTTCATTTCTATTTTCTAAAATTGTATATAGCTTTTCTAATGCCCAACTACTAATTCTTTCTGTTCCTAAATCATCAATTATAAGCATATCAACCTTAGAATATAATTCTATTATATCTTTTTCTTTACTAGAAAAATCTTTAAAAGTATCTTTAATTACATCCAGCAATAAAATTAGTCTTCCCATTAAAACTAACATATTTTTTTCAGTTAGTTTATTTAAAATACCTTTTGCTAAATGTGTTTTTCCGACTCCTGATTTTCCAGTAATAATGAGTCCATTTTTTTGATTTTTATTTATACATTTTTCTGTAAAATCTTTTGCAATTTCTACTTCTTTCTCATTATTTTCTGTTATTATGAAGGTTTCAAATTGATAATCTTGTATTCGTTTACTACTATAATTTTATATATAAAATTGCTTAATCATTTGTTCAAAATGTTTTCTTTTCTTTTGTTTTTCTTCTTTTAAATCTATTTCATTCCAATAAGCTTTTGATTGTTTACAATCGCATCTTTCGTATTCTATTGAACTTAATAGCATATTTGCATATAAATACTCTAAACCTATTGGTTTTAAATCTTTTCCACAGAATTTGCATTTATTGTGGAAAATCTTGTCTTTAGAATTACATTTCATATTTTCTAAATCCATTTGTGTTCTCTTCTTCCTTTCTTATTTCTTTTCTCTTCTCTTCTTTATTCTTTTCTTTATTCTCTTCTTCTCCGTTACGTAACGTTACTGTAACGTCACTTTTTTCATTTTCACTTTTCTTTTTTTCACGATATTTTTGTTGTCTTAATCTTCCTTGTTCCTTGTATTTTTCATATGTTTGAATACTTTGATATTCATTCCAATTTTTTATTTTGTATACTTCGTTTTCTAGAATAATCATTTCTAATTCTAAAAATTTTCCAATAATTTTCTTCATTTTTTCATAAGACTTTCCCATAATCTTTGAAAAATATTCAATTGACATTGGTTTATTCTCACCTATTACTAGTTTTCCATCTTTATTACATTCCAAAGAAATAATTAATAGCTGAATCCATACTCTAATATATGTATCTCCATCTGCCTCTTTAAGTAATATTTGAATTTTCCTATTTGCAAATAAATTTGCATCGATTTTTAACCATTGTAAATTATACATGTCCTCCTTTCCTCGCTTTCTTTAGATTTTACATCATAGATTGTAATTCCATGTTTTTTAAATATTCATCTAATGCTTGTACTCTAAATAAATATTTCCCACCAACTTTACAATATGGAATTTGTTTTTTCCTTACCAGTTGATTAATTAACCAATATGAAATACCTAAATACTCTGATGCTTCTTTCATCGTTAGTGTAGTTCTTTGAACTTTTTGTAATTCCATAGTATCACCTCCTGTTTTCTTGTTATTGTCTATTGACTTTTGTTAGCAAATGTATTATATTGTGTATAGTTAACTTTGTAAATACTTTATAAGTTATTTTGATAGCAAGTTAACTTTTGATAATTTTATAAACTGTTAACGGAGGAATTATGAATAAAATTAATAGTGAAATACATATTTCTATTAATACTAGAGAAAACCTTAGTCATATAACTTTATTATATGGAGATGCAAAGAAATTACATTACTATACTTTAGGTGAACTCTCTAATTGTCATTTTTCCATTAAAGATCACTTATCTTTTTATCGTACTGGAACAAATCTAATTGACTTTTTAAATACAAATTTTTCTAATTTTGATGAATATTTTGTTTGGTTTACTAATTTTTTTACATCTTACATTAAATACTTTGAAGAAACAGATATTAAAAAATTAAAAATTGACAACTCATATAGTTACAATGAGATAGAAACATTAGCAAGAAAATATTTTAAAGTAATAGAAAAAGATGCTAAAAAGGTTCAAAAGCTTTACTCAGAATTTGTTGACTATATTTTCAATAAACATAGTATGGAAAATTTAAGAAAAATGACTAATAAGATGAGATTTTACATTTATTACACATCACATTTTAAAATATTAAAACCATATGTTACTGATTTTCAAATAGATAATGCTTTTAATTATAAAATATTTCCCGAATATCTTGAAAACAGCGAAGATAAATTATTAGAGTTCTTTACAACTGGGCAACATTTTGCTGATGTATATTCTGATATTGGTGTAACTAGCTCTAGTATTTATACCATACTATATATTACATTATTTCAATTTGTAGAAGAAAACAATTTTATAATCAAAAAATGTAAGAATTGTGGTAAATATTTTATAACAGATAATCCTAGAGTTAATTACTGTGATAATTTATTTAAGGGAACTCAGACTTGTAAAGATATTGGTAATCAAATTGCTCAAAGAATCAAGCAAGAAAACGATAAAGTCTATGGCAAGTATCGTAAAATGTATTCTAAAAAAGCCATGTTAGTTAAACGTAATCCGGATATAGAAGTTTATCAAAAAGATTATGAAAATTGGAAAAAGCAAGCTAAAAAATTTATGGATGATATAAGAAATGAAAAGAAAACTTATGAAGAATTTGATAACTGGTTAGATGAAAATAAATAAAGGAAAAGTTCATTACTTTTCCTTACTTTATTACATATGGCTTATGGCCCTTTTTTAAATTATTTACTTCATAGCATTCATCTAAATCGTTCCAATTTCCATCTATCGAATATATTTGATCTATTGAGCTTAGTATCATTTGATTATTAATTGCTTTTACATCCTTTTCATATAATTTAACATAATCGTTATCTAAAATATTGATATTTTCCTTTTCTAAATATAAAGGATCATACATATTTATACAAATCTTTGGGCTTAATGGAAAAACAACAATATTCCCTGGCGTTATATATCCAACTCCCATCCATGCAGGTTGTTCCTTCCAAAAAGTTGTCAAAGCATGTACATTATCTGATGTATAAAAGTAATCATCCGTCATATTAAATCCTACATTCCAAGTATGCTTATAAAAATAGTTTGCAAATTTTTCTATTTCTTCTCCATCAAATGTTGATTGTAGCTGTGCATATTTTACTCCTTCAATTACCCCTATTTCATTTTTTATATTTTCTTCTATATTATCAACTTTATATGCTTTTCCAGCTTCTCTCATAAGTTCTTCCATTCTCTTAAAAGATTCTTCTCCAAACTCTCTCCACTTCTTACCTCTTACTATAAAGTATGCTAATAAAAACGAAATGAATATCTTTTCTTTGTCAGCAAGTCGTTCATTTAAATATATCTCTACATATCTTTCATCACTTAAACAATTAATCACGTTTATATCTTGTCTAACTGTTTCTAATCTTTTTAATATATTTCTATATTGTACTGAATATTTTCTTTCATAAATTTCATTATGTGTTTTTTCAATAAAATCCGAGTCTTGTCCATCTATTTTAATTGTATGAAAATTTTTAATATACCCTATATTATCTACTGAATTCGTAAATTTGTTTAAATTTTGTTTATCAAATACATTTATTATATATTTTTTTCCTTCTTTTTTAGCAAATGATTTAAGGAAAAATTGCGGTATATAATGATGTTTCTTTGAAATTTTATTTTCACTCATTTTTATTCCTTTACTATATATTTTTCAACCATTACTCTAATATTATAGTTTGCATTACTTTTTAGCTTTTCAATTATTTCTTTATATTTATATCGTTTATCTTTTGGTACCTTTCTTAATAATTTTATATATCCTATACATTCTTCATAACACAAATCATTAGCATAATCACATAACATTTTTAATATTTCTTCTTCATAATCTGTATTTATAAAAATATCACTCATTTCAATTAATTCATTTCTTATATCGATATCATTTTCCTTATATGCATGTAAAAAGATATAATAAAATAATTTTGAATTAAACTTTTCATCATCATTAAATTTAAATCGAGCTATTTTTATACAATTTAAAATTTCTTCTATTTGACTTGAATCAATTAAACTCTTTTCTAAATATTTTGAAAGTAATTGTTCAGAATTGTTTTTACCTGCAATATAATTTGCCATTAATATATTGTTTTTTAAATCTTCTTTTGTTTTTTCTTTTGATTCTGTAAAATCTTCTTCATATTTAGAAGATTCACTATTATTTATTGAAGTTATTATACCATCTCTTATTTCTTCATTTTCTTCGACTAATAAAATATATGATAATGTTTTTATGCACTTAACTTTCTCTTTTATAAATTGATTTTCTGATGAAAGTATTAATTTTGCTAATGGAATATATTCTCCAATTATTATATCACGTGTTTTTTTACCATATATTTGTTTGGTAAAAAAGTTCATTCCTAAATTATATTCAGTTCCATATCCCGCAACAACTCCTGGATTACTTTCTCTTTCATTATATCTGTATCTAAATGTATCAATTATATCTTTTAAAGCATCCTTTACATTCTTCTTTTCTTCTAAATTATAAATTATACTTTCTAAGCTTCCATTTTCTGATAAAATCTCATCATAATCTTTTATTTCATGGTTGTATTCTTTTATATTAACAATAGCATATGATACATTAATAATGTTTTTATCTTTCAATGTTAAAATTTTATCTATAATACTTTTATACAATTTAAAATTTTCTTCTGATAATCTTTTAATATCAATATGATTTAATATTTTACCAAATTCATAAAAAAATCTAGAATAATCTTTTTCTAAATAATTCATCATTATAGTTAACAATCTTCCAAGATTATTAAATCTGCTTAAATTAGATGGAATTGATTTAAAAATATCATTTATATAAAACATATGATAATCTTCCGTTATCTCAATACTATCTAACATCTTCACTTCGAATTCACTATATTTTTCATCTTCTAAACATCTACCATATAAATCATATATAAATATTTCATTGGCCAGTTTATCAAAACTTATTGCCGTGTTTAAGCTCAATAGTAATTCATTAACAAACAAATTGTTATTTACAAAACTAAAATTCAATTTTAATTTATTGTATAGATTTCTATATTTTTTTCTTTCTCCAGATAAAAATAACATTTTTAATGTTATCTTATAAAACTCTTCATCTTCAAAAGTATCTGCATACATATACATTACTTCTGCTATAAGAAGCCTTACAAGTTTTAAATGAGTGATAGAACCATAAAATATTGTAATATATGCTAAATTTTGAATATTATTTAATATTTCTTCTAATCCTATTCCGAAAATAGTAGTATATTTTCCCTTGTTTTTGTTATCAAAAATATGATTAGATACTTTCTCAAATATATCTGCTTTAATTCTATCTACATCAGGATATGATAATTTATGCTTATTTTTATCTATTTCTTGTTGAAACGGATTAGGATGTGTATATTGATCCATTGAATTATCATATTTATTTAAAATATTTCTTCCGTCAATTAGTACATCATCTTTTAACCAATATGGTATATCTTTAGTATAATTAATCTCATTTTTTAGTTCTATATATCCATCTTTAGCCTCTGCCAGTTTCCCTCCAAAATACATTTTATTAGCTTTCCATCTTTTCCCTAAAATAGAATCTTCTTTGATTTCAAATTCTTCTTGTAGTTCTTTGTATAAGGATTCTATTTCTTTTGAAGGATATTTACTTATACCAAAAATCCAATCAATTATTTTCTTTCCCAAAATCAAAGTATTACTGCTAAACTCATACTTCTTATCTATGAACTTAGGATATATTAATGACATTGCATAGTTTTCTAATTCTTTAAATTTATTAATATATTTTTTATATAAATCTGAATACTTTTCTTTTTCTTCATTTGTACTTCCTATTAAAATTTTAGTTAAATTTGGTGCATTTTCTATAGTTAAATAATTATTATTATTTATTATTGTTGTTTCAACTTTTTTGTCTCCATTTACTATATCTCCATTTTCTACATTAACATCTCTATTATTCATTTTATTGGTTTTTGTTTCCATTAATTATATCTCCATTTTTTACATTGACATCTTTATTCTTCATAATTGTTTTCTTTACATTTTTTTGTATAATTATATTTGCACTAATAGTTCCTCCTATAAGGCCAGATATTAATGGTATTATTATATTAAATAATACTTCTTTAAAAGTCATATTTTTTCCTCCTATCTTTTTGTCAAATTATATCACATTTTCTGTTGAAAGTCTATGGATTTCAATACTTCCATCAATTTTTATTTCTACATTTTTCGACAATATTTTCCATTTACATTCCCCAAAATACCCTACACTTCAAACAAAAAAATTTTCAAAAATATTAATTATTGGTTAGACTCTTGAACACCACCATAGTATAATTAATATATACAATCTTTATATTTCAATCTTATTGTAGATTGATGTACTCTCTCCCACACGGAAAGGAGGATTTTATGGCAGGGAGTATAGAAAAAAGAGGTGATAATACATTTAGGTTAGTCTACTTTTGTGGTCGTAACCTAGATGGTAGTCCTGCAAGACATACAAAAACTGTTCATTGTACTAAAAAAGAGGCAAAAGTTGAACTTGCTAAGTTTGTTGCAGAAGTTGAGAAAGGAAATGTTATTGAGGGTAATTCTATTACATTTGAGGAATTTACTGAAATTTGGAAACGAGATTATGGCTCTAAAGAACTGGCACCTACAACTTATGCTAGATATTTGGCAATATTAAAAACTAGAATTCTACCATACTTTGGCAAATTCAAACTAGATAAGATTAGACCAACAGACATTATGAAATTCTATGATATGCTTGAAAGTGATACTCAAATTAGAAGGCTTAAAAATAACAAAGGCGAAAGGCTTAAAAAACCCTTATCTAGAAAAACTATTTTAGAGCATCACAGACTTCTTCGTGCAATGCTTCACAAAGCAGTTTACTGGCAACTTATTGTAAGTAATCCTGCTGAACGTGTTCAAGCTCCTAGAGCGAAAAAGCCAAAAAGAAGATCTTATGATGATGAACAAACTAAAATATTACTAGAAAATTTAGAGCAACTTTCTATAGAAGATACTAAATATAAAGTTGCAATCATTCTAACAGTTTTCACAGGCGTTCGTTTAGGTGAACTAATGGGATTAGAATGGCAAGATATTGATTTTAAAAATGGAATTATTAGTATTAATCGTTCTAGTCAGTATCTATCAGATATGGGAGTCTTTACAAAAGTTCCAAAAACAGAAAGTTCCATTAGAGAGATTGCAATACCCGAATTTATCATTTCTTTACTTGAGGAATATAAGTTATGGTATGATGAACAAAGATCATTCTATGGCGAATTATGGACGAATTCTAATAGGTTATTTGTACAAGCTGACGGCAAACCTATGCACCCTTCAACAATTAGCAAATGGTTTGTAAAATATGTTGGTCAAATAGGACTACCTGTAATTAACTTTCACGGATTAAGACACACAAATGCTACACTTTTAATATCACAGAATATTGATGTAGCAGTTGTAGCAGCAAGATTAGGACATGCACAAATTACAACAACTTTTAACTTTTATGTGCATCCAATTATTTCTCACAATAGAAAAGCAGGAAATGTTTTAGAGAACTTGTTACTACCACAAAAATTAGTCTAAAATCTTTTTTCAAATTTCACTAAGGCAAATCAAAAGTCATTAAACTTTTCACGATAAAAAAAGTAAAAGACTACTAAAAAATAATTTAGGTTTCCCATAGTCTTTTACTGAAAATTTATTAGAAATATCAACTGTTTCGGAGAATTATTTCCCCAACTTTTCCCCAATTCTACATAAAAAGGCGTTTTTTTAGCATTATAGCAACCACTAAAAAATGCAAAACAACCCGAAAGAAATTGTTAGCGAAGCGATATTTCTTTCGGAAGAGGAGCAGTAGCGCCAAGGCTTTGCTGTTTTTTGAAATAAAAAAACAGCTAGCCTTTCAAGCTAACTGCGACGTGGTTGCGGGGGTAAGACTCGAACTTACGACCTTCGGGTTATGAGCCCGACGAGCTGCCAACTGCTCCACCCCGCGATATTCAATTTTAACTACTGTATTAGTATACTCTTCTTTTGTATATTTGTCAATACTTTCATTAAAATATGTATCTACTTTATACATTTTATGCCATTATTCAAAAAATATTCATCTTTTTAAAATTAAGAAAGCTGGCCTGGAATTCCAGACCAGCAAGCACACTTATCTAATTCTGATAATTTTTTTCTCCCATTCATTTTCACTAGCCTTTGTGAAGCCATTTCTAACAGCAGCCGCCATAAACTGGGGCTTATCATTAGTGGCATACATACGAACCCTTTTTACTTCAGGTTCATTTTCTCTCACATAATTGATAAATTCTTCTACAGCCTCTGTAGCAAATGGGCTATTATCCTCATACCAAGGAAACAGCCAAATGTCTGTTGAAAGTATATTTGCAAGTTCATAGAACTGAATTACTCCCAACATGTTTCCAGACATTTTATCTGCAATTATCAAGGTGTATTCATTATCCACTTCCTGAATCATATCGTTAATACTTGCATCTTTTATTTTTGCCGGTCCGAATGGTATTTTGTGTGCTATACACCTACCAATTGTTACTTTGTCCCGTTCTTTAAACTTCCTGAGATAAAGATGGTTAGGGTGTTTTTGATTGTACATAAAAAAGCCTCCTTTTTTAGTGTACATAAAGTATAGCACACATTCTAAGTAAAAGCAAATTTTAGCTGTTTATTGTTGGTATTCTTAATGTTTCTCCAACATAAATTAAGTTTGGATTTGCTATGTCATTTAATTCTACAATACTTTTTATAGTTACTCCGATATTCTCTAGCTATTTGTGTTAAAGTATTTCCTCTTCTTACTATATACAATCTATGACTAGTATCATGTATTTTGTAATCACTTAACATAGGAACTCTTAATTCTTGACCTACATAAATTAAGTTTGGATTTGCTATGCTATTTATTCTTGCCAAATATTGATATGAAGTATTGTATTTAATTGCAATACCACTTAACGTTTCTCCCCTGCTAACCCTGATATATTTAAATTCTTGATTTTTATCTGTTACTGTATCTTTTGGAATTTGTGACACATTATTTAAAAATACTCCATTTGTAAAATAATCTCTATCTACATTTCCATCTATTCCATTTACTCTACCTCTATCTGAATATTGAAAACCTACCCAAAATTTCCATTTACCATTACTTTCTGGTTCTTCTACAAAATAATCTGCAACCCAAATAGGATAATCCTCTGCTAGTTCTTTACTAAATACTGTTCTTGCATTATATGCATCACTATAAATTACGCATTCTTTACCACTTAATTTTTCTACCGTTTCTAAAAATACTCTTGAAATTTCGTTTATAGTACTAACATCTAAGCCATCAAACACTTCAAAATCCATTGCTAATCTACAATCTGGTTCTAAACCTTTTATATTGCTAACAAAAAATTCCGCCTCTTCTTTTGCTTCTGATACACTTGTTGCTGTTAAAAAGTGATAAAAACCAGTTCTTAATCCATTTGCTTTTGCCTTTTCGTAATTCTCTCTAAAATATGGATCAACATAGCCTCTTCCTTCACTTGCTCTAATATACACTACTTCAATCCCAGCTCTTGCAACTTCTCCAAAGTCTATATTTCCCTGCCATTCGCTTACATCTATTCCGTTATATAGCTTTTCTGATGATTGTGAAAAAGCAAATGCCTGAGTGCTAATTGCTACAATTATTGCTACAAGCAATATACTTAAAAAAATCTTTCTCATAAATACCTCCTCTTAAAATTTTATGACTAATATATTTGTTTATTACTCTAAAATATGGTAATATAGTTATTGGTGATAAATATGAAATTTTTAAATGAAATATTGGACTTTTTTAAAAATCTTACTATTGAAAATGCAGTAGATATTGGAATAGGACTAGTGATTATTGTAATTTTTAAAATAATAAGCTCGCCTATTGCATATATGATAGTAAAGATGTTTAAATTTAAAGTTAAAGATAAAAATAAAATTAAAAATAATGGATTTTATAAACCATTAAAATCATTCTTCGTTATTCTTGGAATATACATTGGATTTATGGTTTTAAAATTACCAGCAGATGTTTTTGCTGGTATAACTAAAATATTTAAAATATGCGTTATATTACTTGCTACAAAAGGATTTTCTAATTTATTTGATTCAAATTCTGAATCATTTGCTAAATTACGTGAAAAGCTTAACTTTGATGGAAATGACACAACAATTAACTTTTTTAGTAAAGTAGCTAAGGCATTAATTTATATAATAGCTGGATTTATTTTAATTACTGAACTTGGTTATAACTTAGGTGGTTTAGCAACAGGTCTTGGAATTAGTAGTGTTGTAATTGCACTTGCTGCCCAAGATATTGCCAAAAGTTTTTTAGCAGGTATTTCTATAATATCTGATAGACCTTTTGAAATAGGTGATTATATTACTGTTGGTGATCTTTCTGGAACTGTAGAAGATATTACATTTAGGACAACAAGAATAAGAAATGCTGATGATCAAGTTATAGTTCTTCCAAACAGTGTTTTAACAGATAATAATATTATAAATTCATCAAAAAGAGATTGTAGAAGATTCCGTATTGTACTTACACTTGAATTGGATACTACTTTAGAAAAAGTAACTCAATTAACAGAAAATATAAAATTAGCTTTAACAACTCACCCACAAGTTATTAATGAAACTGTAAAAGTATTTTTTGAAACAATTTCTGCTGACGGAATTGATTTATCAATTGACTTAAAAACTAGTGCTTTAGAATACGTTGATTATTTAAAATTCAAAGAAGAAATAAATTACACTTTATTAGATATGGTAAACCAAGCAAAAATAGGTCTTGCATATCCATCACAATCAATTTATTTAAAGAAGGACTAAAAAATGTTAAATAGTTGTACTCTATGCCCACATAATTGTAAAGTTAATAGATTAGAAGGAAAAAAAGGTAGATGTAAGTGTGATAATACATTAAAGATTGCACTTGCATCTTTGCATATGTTTGAAGAACCCTGTATTAGTGGAACAAACGGCTCTGGAACAGTGTTTTTTACTAATTGCAATTTGAATTGTATATATTGCCAAAACTATGAGATTAGCCAAGAACGGAAAAGGTAAAGAAATTACTGTACAAAATCTTTCTGATATTTTTGTTAAACAACAAGAAAAAGGTGCTCACAATATAAATTTAGTAACACCTACAATGTATGTGTATCAAATAATCGAGGCAATTAAACTGGCAAGAAAAACTGGGTTAAAAATTCCAATTATATATAATTCTAATGGATACGAAAATGTAGAAACAATAAAAATGTTAAATGGCTATATTGATGTTTATTTACCTGATTTAAAATATTACACAAATGAATTGTCTAAAAAGTATTCTAATGTGGATAATTATTTTGAAGTTGCAACAAACGCTATAAAAGAAATGTACTCACAAGTTGGAAATGCTGTTTTTGATGATAATGGAATTATTCAAAAAGGAGTTATTATTCGTCATTTAGTTCTTCCAAATCATATTCAAAATACAAAAAATATTTTAAAATGGATTAATGAAAATTTGCCAAAGGATATATATGTAAGTGTAATGGCTCAATATTTTCCAACTTATAAAGCAAAAAATGATTCTTTAATAAACAGAAAATTAAATAAAAAAGAATATAAGGAAGTTTTAAACTACTTATATTCTCTAGATTTACAAAATGGATATATTCAAGAATTGGGAAGCCATGAAGAAGAATATGTTCCAGATTTTAATTTAACTTTCTAATTCTTGCTTCATTTTTAAATACACATCATTTTTTAATTTTTCTGTGGCTTGCTTTTTATCTAGATTTTGGTCTGGATAAATTGCTGGCAATACGTAAAGCTCTATAAAGGGCTTCTTTTTTATATATTTTCTTACACCTGATGGTTTAACAAACTTATATACCATTGGTACAATTGGAACATTATTTTCTACGGCTAATTTAAATGCTCCATTTTTAAATTTTCTTAGTTTTTTGTAATATGGCCACAATGATGCTTCTGGATAAAAGTGCACAGTTTTATTTTCTTTTAATAATTTATTTATTGATAAAAAGAATTTTTCTTTATTGTGCAATCCTTCTGGTATTGGAAATGCATGTAATAGTCTAATAATATGCCTAATTACTGGGATTTCAAAATTTGATTTAATGCTTACAAAGTATAAACTTTTTGGAGTATTTGCAATTGCATTCATTGTACAATCCATTGGATGCACATGGTTTGATACTGTTATTTTTCCTGTTTTTATTTTTGTAAGATTTTTTCTTCCATATATTTTAAAATTGTACATTATTTTATTATATACAACCAATATTGGCCAAACTATTATATATAGCAAAGTTGAGGCAATTTTAAACATTATTCCCTCTTTTATGTAGTCGTAATCCTCATCGATTTCTATATCTAAGGGAGTCCACATGTTTATTATATGCTCATCTTCATTTTCTAAATTTTCCTCAATTTTTTCTATATTCTCTAATTGCATCTTCAAACATTCCTTCTATTTTTTTCATGCTTTTTTCTATTCTATAATTTTCTGCATGTTCTGCATATTTTGTTTCCATTTGTTTTCTTTCAGCTTCATTTTCAATCCAGTAATCAATTTTTTTAGCTAAATCATCACTGTTTCCTGCTTTAAATAAACTTCTGTCATCTAGTGCAAATTGAGGAGTTGCAGATTTTGGACTATTCGCAATTATAGGAACTATTCCACATGCAAATGCTTCTATACAAGATATTGCTTCTATCTCTGCATCTGCTGAATGTATATAAAGGTCTGTCATCCCAAGTAATTCTAATAAGTGCTCTTTATCAAAAAAGCTTATTACTGGTTCATTTACTAATTTTTCTCCTAATTTTTTATATTTATTATATTTTGGTCCTTTCCCAGCAAGTACTAATTGAATTTTATCACTATATTTTGATTTAGAAATTGCTTCAAATATTAAATCTTGTCTTTTTTCATTTGATAATCTTCCTATCATTGTAATTACAAATTTATCTTTAAATTCAGGACTTTTTTCATTTTTTCTATATTTGAATTCTGGTCCTACTCCATTTGATATTACATAAGTTTTAGCAGTATATCCATGTTCTTTTAATTCATTTGCTATAAAGTCACTTGGGCAATGAATATGTTTAAATTTATTGAAAAATTTATCTCTAAAGAAGCTATATATTTTATCATTAACTTTTGTATTTTTTCCAAGCCCTATTGTATATGTTATATTTTCTGGTTGTACATGAAAAGCAGCTGTACGTGGTGTTCCCAGTTTTTCTGCTATTTCTAGCGCTTCATAAGATAAGAAAAATGGCATGTAAAAATGGACCACATCAACTTTTGAAATAGCCTCTTCTAATACATCTTTGTTTGGAACAGCAAATGTCATACCTTGAGATTTTATTATTTTAGAAACTATTATTGGTAGTGGCAATTTTTTAACTACATATTTATTTTCTGCTGGTTTTCCTGTACTTACAACATATACTTCATGTCCTAAATTCATTAACCCTTCTGCAAATCTTTTTGCAGAAATTGTTGTACCATTATTTGCATCATCAAATTGGTCTATAACTATCAAAATTTTCATTAATATCAACCTCGCACAATACTATACAATAAAACTCGAAAAAAATCAACTTTTGTAATCTGTGGGGAAAAAGGGGTCAGACCCCTTTTTCCCCACTGTCCCCTTTTTCTCTTGTTTTTATTTTTAAGTAGTGATATAATTTTGGCGGAATGGAGGGAGAGAAATGAAAGATTTATTAAAAAGAGCAGGCTTTACATCTATACTATCTTCACTAGTATTTTTACTTTTAGGTATTTTACTTGTTGTAAATCCAGATGCTATGGTTCAAGCAATTTCTTATGTAATTGGTGTATTACTTATTGCTATTGGAATTGTTAAAGTCATATCTTATTTTACATCAAAAGATGATTATCTATTTTATGATTACAGACTTATATATGGTGCTTTATGTATAATTTTAGGTATACTTGTAACAGTTAGTGGTAGTGCAATTGCTTCATTTTTTAGAATTATTATAGGTATATGGATAATTTTAAGTGGTATAGCAAGATTAGACCTTTCTGTAAGACTTAAAGGAGCTGACACTGGCTACTGGATTTTAAGTTTACTTCTATCTATTTTAATACTTGTTGCTGGTGTTTATGTAATGTTTGCACCTGGTACAATATTAGTTACATTAGGAGTTATCTTAATTGCTTATTCTATTATGGATATAATAGAAAGTATTATATTTATGTGTAATATGAATAAATTGTTAAAATAAAACAAAAAAAGGACTTTTAGTCCTTTTTTTGTGCTCTTTTTGTACTCTATTTTATAATTTCTATTAATTCTTTGTTTTTATCTCTTATTTTAAGTATTACTAAAATTATTGCCGTTATTACAAATGTAATTAAATATATTAATAAACTTGTTTTCCAATTTCCATTAGAAATATTTGCTCCAACCATTGTAGATGTAATTACAGATGGAAATCTTACAAGTGTTGCTATTAATATAAACCTTAGTGGTTTTACTGGTAAAAGTCCTCCAAGATATACAAATAAATCTTTTGGAGTTCCTGGCAAGAAAAATATTAGGCATAAAATAATTTCTAAGTTTGTTTCGTTTTTTAGTAGTTTACTATTCATTACTTTTTCTACTCTTTCTTTTTTGAAGAAATTATATAAATATTTTTCTCCTAATTTTCTTACAGAAAAGAATATTATTATTGTAGTAATAAGTACAGATACTGTTATAAATAGCCATCCTCCCCATGTGCCATAACACATTCCTGCGAGTACCTCAAATGGTTCTCCTGGTAATACCACTAATAATATTTGCAATACTTGCAAACTAAATAGTAATAGCAATCCTAAAAATCCCATGCTATTTATTTTGTTTTTAAAAGTTATTTGTCCTTCTGTTGTAGATAGATCCATCATAAATGGAGCAATTTTCCAAAAAAATATTGCTAGTGCTACTAATATTACAACTGTTAATGTTATTTTAATTATTTTTATTTTGTTTTGATTTTTCATTTAATTTCTTCCTTATTATTAAGAGTTTAGCATTTCAAAATACAAAAGTCAAACAAATTCCAATTTATTTTACTGTTCTCCAATTCTATGTTATAATTATATTCAGTTTTTTAAGGAAGGGATTTTTATGAATTTAAATATAGTTTTAGTAGAACCAGAAATTCCTCAAAACACAGGCAATATTGCAAGAACTTGTGCTGCAATTGGTGCTAAATTGCATTTGGTAAGGCCTTTAGGATTTGAAATTTCTGATAAATATGTAAAAAGAGCTGGTCTTGATTATTGGGATAAATTAGACATAGAAGAACATAATTCTTTATCTGCTTTTTTGAAAAAATATCCAGTAAATAATAATATGTTTTTAGTTACAACAAAAGGGCAACATTGTTATTCTGATGTTAATTATTCTAAATTAGATGAAGTTTTTCTTTTGTTTGGAAAGGAAACCAAAGGACTTCCAGAAGGTTTATTAAAAGAACATTTAGAAAACACCATAAGAATTCCAATGAGAGAAACCTTACGTTCTCTTAATTTATCTAATTCTGTTGCTATTGTTGCTTATGAAGTTTTTAGGCAAAATAATTTCTGCAATTTAGAAGAAACTAGTAAATATTTTAAATAATCTACTTTTATTTATTTAATTATTAAATTATAATATATCTATAATATTAAAAGGAGGTTTTTAATGTCGACTTTTTATGCTATTATTTCATCATTTTGGTTTGAAGTTTTAATTAGGCTTATTTTAGGTTTTTTGTTAGCAGGCTTTATTGGTGCAGAAAGAGAATCTGTAAATAAACCTGCTGGCTTTAAAACGCACTCTCTTATTGGAGTAAGTGCAGTACTTATAATGCTTTGTGGTGAATATTTAAGCAACAATTATTCTGTTGATGCATCTAGAATACCAGCTCAATTACTTTCTGGTATTGGATTTATTGGTGCTGGTACTATTTTAAGAGATGGCTTTAATGTAAAGGGATTAACTACTGCATCTAGTTTACTTGCAGTTACTTGTATTGGTCTTAGTATTGGCGCAGGATTTTATATTGGTGGAATTGTTGGAACAGTACTTGTATATATTATTCTTTCTCATTCTCACAATTTATCTGAAACATTAGACCATTTTAATAATGTTTCTTTAACTCTTACTGTTAAGGATTATAGAAATACTTTACCTGAAATACAAAAAATATTAGATAAATATAGTATTAATATTAAAAAAATAAAAAATGGTCAACCGAATGAAGAAAATATAACTGATATTCAATTATTTTTCAGATACCATAAGGACGTAAATATAAATTCTGTTTTTACAGAAATTTCTGGTTTAGAAAATGTAACTGATTTGGAGGAAGGATAGAGTAAAGCTCTATCCTGTTTTGCTTAATATATCCTTTTTCATTTTGTTCATAATTTTCTTTTCCAATCTTGATATATAACTTTGCGAAATTCCTAGCATATCTGCCACTTCTTTTTGTGTTTTTTCTGTTCCACTAATAAAACCAAATCTTAATTCCATAATATTTTTCTCTCTATTACTTAGTTTTTCTATTGAGGCTTTTAGTAATACTTTATCCACTTCGTCTTCTATTCCTCTAGAAGTAATATCTGGTTCTGTTCCCAAAATGTCTGAAAGCAGTAATTCATTTCCATCACCATCTTGATTAAGTGGCTCATCTATTGATATTTCACCTTTTATTCTGTTACTTCTTCTTAGATACATTAAGATTTCATTTTCTATACATCTAGAAGCATAGGTAGCAAGTTTTATGTTTTTACTTATATTAAATGTATTTATTGCTTTCATTAATCCTATTGTTCCAATTGATATTAAATCTTCTATTCCTACACCTGTATTTTCGAATTTTTTAGCAATATATACTACCAATCTTAGGTTCCTTTCTACTAAGATTTGTCTTGCTTCTAAATCCTTATTTTCTAGTTTAATTAATAATTCTTCCTCTTCATCCGAACTTAATGGCGGAGGTAATTTTTGACTACCTGCTATATAAAAAATCGGCAGATTTTCTATCTCCTCATTGTTTAAATATTTAACATAGATTGTACTAATTTTAGATTTTAACAGTTCTAATATGTTCATTCTCTTCATTTCCTCCTTTGTTTTCTAAAAGTTCTAGACCTATTAGTGCTCTATATTTTCCTGTTTTGCTTAAAGAGCCATCATATATACCTATTATTATATTTTTTATAAATACTACATCTTCTTGTGTATTTACTGTTAGTCCATCTGCTTTTATTCCTATTAGCATTCCATTTTCTTTCCCTAATGACATAAATGGTATTAGTCTTATTTTTGATAGGTACTCTCCTAAATCTATTTCTTTCCCTTCTATAATATTTGATAGATTGTTTAATATTTTTTCTGGTATTACTCCTTTTAATACGTCTTTTTCTACAACTGCTACTGGTATTTTTGTAATTGGTTCCTTTAAAAAGTTTCCTGTATCTAGTATTGCTTTTGTATACACGCTATTTGAGTTTATATTTATTTTGATATTGCAAAGCATGTCTTTTTTGCTTAATTTTCCTTTTATGTTTTTAAATGCTGTTGTTATAATAATAAATCCAACCATTCCTCCTGCTAGTACAATTTTTATTGGATATGTACCAATTAACACACCGTTTTTCCATTAATATGTTTTGTGGACTTACAAAATATAAAAGTGCAAAAGCCACTCCTCCAAATGTAAATGAAGTTAAATAAAATATTATAAACTCTTTAAAAAACAATTTTATATTTAATGGTTTGAATGCAATATATACCATGGCAATAGAAAGTATTATTTTTAAAAATATGCTGGAACATATTTCCAGTACTGATATATATGAAAGTACTGCATAAACACTTCCTATACTACTAGCTACAAGGGTTCTAATTATTTTTTTTGGTGCTTTTATAATTATTCCAGTTGCAAATATAATAATATAATTCATAAATAAATTTTCTAAAAAAATTATATCTA
>OLSB01001229.1_pt1 | contig 25919 bp, 23 predicted proteins | sample 1672071 | NCBI WGS metagenome assembly OLSB01 (sample SAMEA3136642, study PRJEB25190) | human gut metagenome | biome: human gut; feature: human-associated habitat; material: faeces | place: Austria | collected 2013 | reverse complement strand
AGATGGCGGAAAAGACATCGCCCGACGCGCCGCCGAATTGTGCGGCGGTGCCTTACACCTTGCTGTTGTGCTTGACGAAGTCCACGACCTCGTTCACGTCGCAGAACGCCATGCAGATGACCGTGTCCGCGCCGCCGTAGTAGATGGCAATGCGGCCGGTTTCCGCGTCGGACAGCGCGGCGCACGGGAACGCCACGTTCGGCACGTCGCCCACCTGCTCATAGATGCGCTGCGGCGAAAGCAGATACGGCTCGGTGCGGTACAGCACCTTCCACGGCTGGTCGATGTCCAGCAGGCACGCGCCGAAGGAATACACAAAGCCGTTGCAGCTGGTGAGCACGCCGTGGTAGAACAGCAGCCAGCCCTCGTCCGTTTCAATCGGAATCGGACCCGCGCCGATCTTCGTGGACTGCCAGCCGCCCTTGGTGCCCATCACATAGCGGTGCTTGCCCCAGTAGCACAGGTCGGGCGACTCGGAATAGTAAATATCGCCGAACGGCGTGTGGCCGTTGTCCGACGGGCGGGACAGCATGGCGTAGTTGCCATTGATCTTTCGCGGGAACATGACGCCGTTGCGGTTGAAGGGCAGGAAGGCGTTTTCCTTCTGGTAGTAGGTTTTGAAGTCGGTGGTGGTGGCCACGCCGATGGTGGGGCCATGGTAGCCGTTGCACCACGTGACCACGTATTCGCCGTCGATCTCGCAGCAGCGCGGATCGTAGCCGTACACGAACGGGCCGACCTCGCGCGCCATGGGGTTCACGAGGTTGAACGGCTCGGGATCGATGTCCCAGTGAATCGCGTCCCTGGAATGCGCGGAATGGATACGCATCTCGCGGCGCTTGTCGTCGCAGCGGAACACGCCCGCGAAGCCGTCCTTATACGGCACGACGGCGCTGTTGAAGATGGAGTTGGAGCAGGGAATCGCGTCGCGCGGCACGATGGGGTTCTGGCTGTAGCGCCACACCACGTCGCGGCAGTCCGCCGGTCTCGGTTCCCACGGGATGTTGGGCAGGGCTTTTCCGATGATCTTGGCCATGGTGAAATCCTCCTTCTCGTTTGCGTCGGGGGGAATAATGCTTATTTCGCTTCGAAGAGCGTGCGCGCCAGATTGTCCAGCCAGTCGCCCTCGAACAGCTCGATCATGCCCTTGTCGCACGCCGCGGCCAGCTTCGGGTTGATGGGCAGGCGCGCCGTGTTCTCGGTGTGCGCCAGCTTCGCCGCCTCTTCCACGCGGCTGGGGCCGTAGACCTCCAGCTTCTTGCCGCAGTCCGGGCACTCGACGTAGCTCATGTTCTCAACCAGACCCAGCACCGGGATGTTCATCATCTCGGCCATGACCACGGCCTTCTGCACCACCATGCCCACCAGCTCCTGCGGGCTGGTGACGATCACAATGCCGTCCACCGGGATGGACTGGAACACCGTCAGCGGCACGTCGCCGGTTCCCGGAGGCATGTCGATGAACATGATGTCGTTGTCGCCCCAGTTTACGTCCGTCCAGAACTGCTTCACCGTGCCCGCAATCACCGGGCCGCGCCAGATGACGGGATCGGTCTCGTTTTCAAGCAGCAGATTCACGCTCATTACCTTGATGCCCGTGGCGGTGACGGCGGGAATCAGAGCGGTCTCGTCCGCCGTGCAGGCCGACGAAAACTTGAACATCTTCGGAATCGACGGGCCGGTGACGTCCGCGTCCAGAATGGCCGTCTTCAGCCCCGCGCGCTGCGCGATCGTGGCCAGAAGACCCGTTACCAGAGATTTGCCCACGCCGCCCTTGCCGGATACCACGGCGATTACCTTGCGGACGACGGACTGATCGTTGAGCTTTTCCTTCTGAATCTCGCGGCTTTCGCAGTTCGCGCCGCAGGTTTCACAGTTGTGCGTGCATTCCTCGGACATAAAGCGCCTCCAAAAAGTTTCTGCCACCTATTATAGCATTCCCGCCCAAAAATAACAAGCCCCGCTTTCGGCGCTTCAGCCCTTCCGAATGCCGAACGCGTCCACGATGCGGTCGGCGGCTTCGGCGGGGGTGAGGGCGGTGTTATCGAGGCGGAGGTAGTTTTCGAACGGGATTTCGCCGGGGAGGGAGTTCAGGCGGTGGTTTGCCGCAGTTTTCAGAAGGTCTTTTTCCGACCATTCGACGTTGCGCTTGGTGGGCTTTTCCTGAAGCCGGTGCTCGGTGCGGTTGCGGCGCAGGCGCTCGTCCAGCGTCGCTTCCAGCTCCACGTAGTAGATCTCCGCCCCGCGGTCGCGGAACTTTTTGGCGACGCGCTCGATCGCGTCCCAGTCGCCCTGCATGTCGAACGCCCACAGGTAGGTGAAAATCAGTCCCTCGAGGTCGCTTTGCGCCACGGCGTCAAAAATCTGCTCGCGGAAGGCATGCACGAGCCGCTTGCCGGTTTCCGTGCCGTAGGAAAAGAAATGGCTCACCAGCTCGATGGTCATGTGGTTATGGAACAGCTTCATGCCCGTGCGCGCGGCGACCTCCTCGCCCACTGTCATCTTGCCCACGGCCTGCGGCCCGAAAATCAGCATCAGCTTCATAGAATTCTCCTCATAGCGTTTTTTCTCCGGAAGTGTACAAAAAGCGCCATCCTCGCGCCTGAAGCCGCGAAAAAGGCGGTCTCAGGCGCGAAGATGCGCGTCATTCATATACGGTTTCTCACAGCGTCGTGCGTCCCTCGAACGCGCGCAGAAGGGTCACCTCGTCGGTGTATTCCAGCTCGCCGCCCACCGGCACGCCGTGCGCAATGCGCGTCACCTTCACGCCCATGGGCTTGATCAGCCGGGAAATATACGCCGCCGTGGCCTCGCCCTCCACGTCCGGGTTCGTGGCCAGCACGACCTCCTTGATTTCGCCGGAGGCCAGCCGCGACAGAAGCTCGCGAATGCGGATGTCGTCCGGCCCCACGCCGTCCATCGGCGAAATCACGCCGCCCAGCACGTGATACAGCCCGTTGTAGTCGCGCATGCGCTCCAGCGCGTTCACGTCGCGCGCGTCGCGCACCACGCACACAATGTCCCGCCTGCGCTCGGGATCGGCGCAGACGGCGCAGGGATCCACGTCCGTCAGGTTGCCGCAGATCGGGCAGAAGTGCACCTTTTTCTTGCCGTTGAAAATGGCGACGGCCAGCTCGCGCACCTCGTCCTCCGGCATGCTGACGATGTGGTAGGCCAGCCGCTGCGCGGTCTTGCGCCCGATGCCGGGCAGCCGCGACAGCTGGTTGGTCAGGGTCTGAATTGCTTCAACGCCTGCCATGCGTTTATCAGTCCCTTAGAACAGGCCCGGCATGCCCAATCCGCCGGTCAGCTTGCCCATTTCCTGCTCGGTGGCTTCCTCGGCCATGCGCAGCGCTTCGTTCACGGCGGCGACCACCATGTCCTGCAGCATCTCCACATCGTCGGGATCGACGGCCTCGGGCTTGATCGTCAGGCTCACGAGCGTCTTCTTGCCCGTCACCTTCGCCGTCACCATGCCGCCGCCCGCGCCGGCTTCAAACTCGCGCGCTTCCAGCTCCGCCTGCTTCTCGGCCATCTGCTGCTGCAGCTTCTGCGCCTTCATCGCCAGCTGCTGCATGTTGCCCATACCCATTCCGGGGAATCCGCCGTGTCTTGCCATATTCATAAACCTCCGCGTGTTTTCATTTTCAGACTTCTATTATACACGAATTCCGCGCGTTCGTAAAGCAATTTCCTGACGGTTTTACAGCTTCACGTCGATTGGCGGCATGCCCTGCCTGAGGGAGATGTCCCACGACAGCGCGGAGACCGTCGCCCAGCCGCGCTCGTTGAGCGCATCGTCGGAGTCCTCCGGGAAGGCGTGCGGGTTTTCGCCGTCGGTCAGGAAGTAGAACGTGTGCTTGTATTCGCTCTGAAAGCTCTCGTACCGCGCGTCGGAGAGGAACATCGGCGCGAGCTTCTGCGCGCCGCGAACGCCCAGAATTTTGTCCATCGGCAGGTCGGGCACGTTCAGGTTGTACAGCGCGCCGCGCGGCAGCGGGTTCTTCAGCGCCCACTCGGCCACGCGCAGCGTGATTTCGGCGGCGACGGAATAGTCGCTGCTGGTAAAGGAGCGCAGCGACGCAGCCAGCGCGGGCCGCCCGGCCATGGACGCCTCCATCGCCGCGTTGACCGTGCCGGAATAGATGCACGCGCCACCCAGGTTTGGGCCGCGGTTGATGCCGGAGATCACGAGGTCGGGCGCGTCGTTTCGCAGAAGATACACGCCCAGCCGCGCGCAGTCGGCGGGCGTTCCGTCCGTTTCGTAGCCCCTTGCGCCCTCCACTTCCACCTCGCGCACGTGCAGCGCGCCGGAAATGGACAGCGCGTGGCTGACGGCGCTACGCTCGCGGTCGGGCGCGCACACGGTCACGCGGTGCCCCTTCGCAAGCGCCGCGCGCACTAACTGCCGAAGTCCCTCGGCGCGAATGCCATCGTCATTGGTAATCAGAAAATGCATACTTCCTCCAAAGATTCATCGTTTTTTGTCGTCCATGAACGCCGCCGGAAACACTTCTTTTTATATACCGCGCTCGCGCGCGTCTACGAAACGCGCCAGCGTGGAGTAGGCAACTCGCGATTCGCGGCGGCTTTCTTCAACCTCTCGCGCGCATCCGCGAGACGCGAAAGCGCGGAGCGGGCAACGTGTGAATCGCGGTGCTTTCTTTCAGCCCCTCGCGCGCGTCCGCGAGGCGCGCCAGCGCGGAGTAGGCAACGCGCGATTCGCGGCGGCTTTCTTCAACCCCTCGTGCGCGTCCGCGAGACGCGCCAGCGCGGAGTGGGCAACGCGCGATTCGCGGCGGCTTTCCTTTAGCCCCTCGCGCGCGTCCGATGCCAGCACGTCCACTGCCTGCTCCCTCAGCCCCTCGCGCGCATCCGGGAGACGCGAAAGCGCGGAACAGGCAGCGCGTGATTCGCGGCGCATTCTTCAGCACCTCGCGCGCGTCTGTGAGACGCGAAAGCGCGGAGCGGGCAACACGTGATTCGCGGCACATTCTTCAGCACTTCGTGCGCATCTGTGAGACGCGAAAGCGCGGAACGGGCAGCGCGTGATTCGCCGTGACTTCCCTCAACCCCTCGCGCGCGTCTGCGAAACGCGCGGGCGCATAAGGCGCGGCGGCTTACTTCAGCCCCGCCCGCGCGGCTTCGGCGCACATCAGCAGGAACGCGCCCACGCCGTGCAGGTCGTTCACGGAGGTGGGGCGGTGGATGTAGTGCTGGTAATCGCCCACGCCGGTGCCGATGCACACGTCGCCGATCAGCAGGTTGTCCCCGTCCATCTTCAGGCTGTTGATCACGCCGTCGTAGCCCCTCTGCGCGCGTTCGAGCACGGAGGGCTCCAGCACGCCGGTGCGCGCGCCCTTGCACAGCGCCGCGGTGAACAGGCTGGTGCAGCTGTTTTCCGGCCAGTTGCCCTCGCCGTCCGGCTTGTCGACCACCTGATACCAGCGCCCGTCCGCGCCCTGATACGGCGCGATGGCCTTCATCAGGCGGCGCACGATGTTCCGCATTTCCTCCGCCTTCGGGTGCTCCGCCGGGATGAAATCCAGATCATCCAGAATGGCCACGCCCACCCAGCCGATCGAGCGCCCCCAGAACTCCGGCGAAAGCCCCGTCTCGGGATTCGCCCACGGCATGCGCTTCTCCGCGTCCCACGCGTGATACAGAAGGCCGGTCTTGGGGTCGCGAGTGTGCTTCTCCATCAAGATCGCCTGCTCGGCGACGAGGTCGAAGTATTCGGGACGGTCGAACGTCTTCCCGAACTCGGCGCAGACCGGGCCGCCCATGTACAGCCCGTCCAGCCACATCTGGTCGCGGCAGCGGTCGTCGCTCTTGTGCCAGAAGCCGCCCACGCGGTTGCGCGGGTAGGAAAGGAAGATTTCGCCGATCATACGCAGCGCCGTTTCGTAGCGCGGGTCGTCCGTGCGCGCCCTCAGCGGATACAGCAGGATGCCCGGCTGAAGATCGTCCATCTGGCCGCGGTCAAAGTGAAGAATGCGGCCGTTTTCGTCGACCACCGAGTCCACCCAGTCCCGCATGTAGCGGAAATAGCGCTCGTCCCCGGTCAGCAGATACGTCTGATACACGCCGGAAAGAAATACGCCCTGATGGTAGTGAAACCGTCCCACCGGGGGCAGAAGGGGCGCTTCGTAGCGGCGCATCATGGTTTCCACGGCAAGGCGCGCGGCCTCCATCGGCTGAAGATGCATGCGAGTTCCTCCTTTAAAATGCGTTTGCTCAAGTATACCATATTTCGGCGCTTCGCGCGAGCGGAAAACGGTCAATTTTTCGTCCCTCCGCTTGAGAAATTCCAAAGACCGTGTATAATGAAACGCAAACCCACGGGAAAGGCGGCGAACCCCATGCGCGCGCGGGACGAGAAACTCCTTCAAAAGCTGGCCGTATATCTGAATTTCCACGCGGACGCGGTGACCGAAGCCGACGTGCGCGCGCTTGCGGATGAATTTTCGCTGACCAATGCGCAGGCTTTTGCGCTCCTGCTCGCGGGCGCGCTCGGTCTGGACGCGGCCGAAAACGAGGAGGACGCGCGCACCGTGCGCGAGGACTTCCCGCGGATGCTCCATCCGCTGGACGCGGCCGCCTACGCAAACGACCCGTACGCCCGAGCCCTCCGCGCGGCGGCTTCGCGCGAGCAGAGCCTTCCCGACAAACCCACAGATCCCGCCGCCCATTTCCACGCATCCCGCGCGGCGCTTTCGCGCGAGGACATTTCACATACGCTCCATCCGCGGTGCGCCGCGGCGGACGCGGGCGCTCCGCGCGAGTCAAACGCCGGCGGGCGCAGGAGTGCTTCGTGCACGCTCCTTCCGCAGAACGCCGCGGCGGACGCGGGCGCTCCGCGCGAGTCAAACGCCGACGAGCGCAAGCGTGCTTCGTGGACGCTCCTTCCGCAGAACGCCGCGGCGGGCACAGACGCTCCGCGCGAGTCAAACGCCGGCGAGCGCAGGAGTGCTTCGTGGACGCTCCTTCCGCAGAACGCCGCGGCGGGCGCGGACGCTCCGCGCGAGTCAAACGCCGGCGGGCACGAGGACGCTTTGCGGACACGCCGTTCGCGGAACACCCTCGGACGCGAGAACGCTTCGCAGGCAGGCGCGTTCGAGCTGGGCTATGCTTCGTATCGTCCCTACGAGCTGTTCGTCGCGGACGACCTGCGCGCGTACCCGGACGGCGCGGTGCTGCCGGTGCTGGGCTATTTCACGCGGCCGTTCGCCTACCCCGTGCTCACCGAAAACGGGCGCGAGTGGATGACGGCCACGCCGAACGAAATCAACACCATCCGGCCCATGGCCGAGGCCGCGCACGGGCATGTGCTTACGCTGGGTCTGGGGCTGGGCTACTTCGCGTTCCACGCGCTTTTGAACCCGCGGGTCGAACGCGTGACCGCCGTCGAGCGCAGCGCGGACGCGATCCGGCTCTTCCGCGAACGCATCCTGCCCGCCTTCCCGCGCCCGGAGTGCCTGACGATTCTGCAAGCGGACGCGTTCGCCGCCGCGCCCGCCCTGTACCAGTCCGGGCAATACGACTTCGTGTTCGCCGACCTCTGGCACGACGCCGCCGACGGCCTTCCCATGTACGAGCGCCTGAAACACATGGAGGTTCCCGGCCCCGAATACCGCTACTGGATCGAAAAGACCCTCGAGTTCTACCGGTAGCGCGTTGCCGGAGAGGGGAAACCATGCTATAATGCCTGCGGGGTGATAACTATGAAAAAGCAGAAGAGCATGCAGTGGCTGGGCATTCTGATTTGGGGACTCATGGGCGCGGCGGCAGGGATAGCGTATTCCCACGCGCCAACATGGGGGAAGGACATTTCCCTACTCTTCGAGTTGTTTTTGAGCCTGTTTGTGTGCATCTATGCGCAGGTTCTTGTGCACGAGGCCGGTCATCTGGTGTTCGGGCTTTTGAGCGGATTCCGGTTCCGTTCGTTCCGGGTGGGCAGCGTTCTGTGGATTCGAACGGACAAGGGGATCAAGCGCAGGCGGCTGCGCCTTGCGGGAACCGCCGGGCAATGCCTGATGTCTCCGCCGGAGGGCGACGAGGAAAGGATTTCCTGCGGCTGGTATCTGATGGGCGGCGCGCTCATGAACCTGCTTTCGGCGCTGGCCGCACTGGCGCTGTATTTCGCGTTCCGTTCGCAGGAGGCGCTCGCGCGGTTCCTGCTGACGTGGACGATTACAGGCACGGCAACGGCGCTTGTGAACGGAATCCCGATGAACATGGGGCTGATCGACAACGACGGCCGCACGGCGCGGGCGGTTTGCGCGTCCAGGGAAGCGAAGCGCGCGTTTCTCGCGCAGATGCGCGTGAACGATTTTCTTTCGGAGGGCGGGCGCATTCGGGACGTATCCGCTGAGGCGCTTCCGGAGGAAAACGACCTTTCGAACCCCATGACGGCGGCGCTGGCCGTGTTTCACGCGAACCGTCTGCTGGACGCGCACCGCTTTGACGAAGCGCGGGCGGAAATCGACCGGCTGCTCTCGGCGGATTCCGCGATTGTGGGCGTGTATTTGCAGCTTCTGGCCTGCGACCGCATGTATCTGGCGGCGCTGGACGGCGAGACGGAGCGCTTAAGCGAGCTCCGAACGCCCGCGCGGCAGCGCTTTTTCAAGCAGATGCGCATAAATCCGTCCGTGCTTCGCACCGGGTACGCCTGCGCGCTGCTGGCAGACAAGGATTCCGCGAAAGCGGACGCGTATCTCGCCCGGTTTGAGGATGTGGCGAAACGCTACCCCTATGCCGGCGAAATCGAGGGCGAACGCGAGCTGGTCGCGCTCGCGAAGGAGAAGGGAGCGCAAATGAATGGATAATTTCTTCTTTGACGGCGGGTTTTCGGTTCTGTTCGTCGCCGTGTTTCTGCTGCTCATCGGCGTGGTCGTGTTTGTAATCGTCTCAAACATCGTCCGCGCGGCGAGGGACAGGGCTTCCCCGCGGCTCACGGTGCAGGCGCGCGTCGTCGCTAAGCGCGCGCAGGTGTGGAACCATTACACATACTACTACGCCACCTTCGAGGTGGAAAGCGGCGACCGCATGGAGCTTTCGCTGGACGGCGAGGACTTCGGCCTGCTGGCGGAGGGCGACGCGGGCGAGCTGACCTTTCAGGGAGGGAAATTTCTGTCGTTCGAGCGACGGTAAATATTACGGAAATCTGACAAAAGTATTTGACGGCGCGTAATAAATGTGGTATACTTAGCGCAGAGATTCCTGAAGGGAGCCAAGACCATGAGCAAAGAAAATCGCGGCGTGCGCAGAGTGTCCTTCCTCAACTGGTTTTTTACGCTGATTGTTTCCATCCTTCCCGGCGTGAATATTCTGTTTTTCATCATCACCATCGCGGCGGCGCGCAACGCGTCCAAAAAGAGCTTCGCCGTGGCGGCGCTGGTGCTCTCGCTGCTCATCCTGATCGCGGCGTGCGCGCTGGTCTTCTTCTTCGGCGACGCGTTCGTCCGCTGGGCGGAAAACCTGCTCAAGGACGTTCCGACACAGGCGTAGGGTCGTCGAACTCCACTTGCATCCGGACAGACCCGGGGAATCGCAAAGCCCCGGGTCTTTTTTTGATAAATCCGTTCGCCGGACGGAAACCCATCTCGGGGACGCTCCCCCTCGCGCGCGTTATTTTCAAGAGCTCAAACGTTTCTAATACAACTTCAGCAAATCGACATACTTTCTTATCTATAACTGCATATTTTTGTTATTCAATCCGGGTATAATGTTTTCGTCTATGGTATGGACGGTCGGTATGCACTGCGGCCGGCCTGATTTCATTTGAAAGAGGGTATGAGCTCATGAAGCGTTTTCTGATTGCACTGCTGGCGTTGGTACTGGTTCTCGGTGCCTTCGCGTTCACGGCGAATGCGGATAACCGACCGAGCAGCATGATCTGCACCGAGCGCAAGTGGCACTGGTTCGGCAACTGGGAGCCGAACGGCCACGGCGGACACAGCGCGTATTGTCTTTGGAATTACTGCATCAATTCAAAGCAGTATTCCGACAGCCTGACCAACGAGATCAGCGAGGAGTGGGGCTACGATCGCTGGATCAATAACCCCATTCATGTGCGCTGCAATTTCATGAACCGCGTTGTGAACGGAGAAAACGTATCCGTTGATCCCGTGTGCGGCGATATCAGGGGCGGCGAACAATTGCGGTTCATCGATGTGCGGTTGGGCAGGCGCGTCCCCACCACGCTCCCGCAGCCGTGCGTGCGCGTCGGCAAAACGGCCTCCGGCGACGAAATCATGACGGCCTGCTTCGAAATCAGCGGCATCATCAGCAAGTACCTGCGGTACGAAAATGAGATGAACAACGAGCCTGTGGGCGTTCACAAGCTGATTCTCCCCGCGTCCTTCGCGGAGCGCACGTTTACCATCGTGGCGGAGGACGGCACCGAGACCACGCCGAACACGTTCATCAACGCCGACGGCACCGTGACCCTGACGCTGGATCTTTCCGCGCCGGTTCTGATTCACCTCGGTTAATCCCAAGCCCTTTCCGCGGCGGAGGTTTTCTCCGCCGTATTTTTATGCCTTTTCACGGACGGACGCGGGACGGCGCTTTGATGATTCGAAGCCGCGCTGGGCGGCGAAAAAATCCCCTCACCGCCGGATCTTCACGGCGAAGCCGCGCCGGGCGGTGAGGGGAGCCGCGCCAGAATCCCTCGTCCTTCCGTTTTTACGGATGGAAATCAGGTGATTTCGAGGCTTATGGCGTTTGGAAGGGGCGGGAAGGGAGCGGTGGGCAGGGTCTGATACCAGTAGGCGACGGTATAGATGTCGTCGCGGCGGGGCTTATATTCGCCGTTCGGGTACCAGCCGAGATCCTGAATCGTCACCTTCAGATCCTTTGTGAAGCGGATCGGATCGGGGATATGCCAGCGGTACATGGAAAAACGCATCTGGCTGGCGTATTGGTGGGGCTTGCGCAGGTAGTACATGCCGCCGTACAGGGAGTTATACGGCATGTATTCGCCGCCCACGTTCCAGTCATACGCGCCGAGGAAATAATCCTCGGTGCCGGTTCCGCAGATGGTCGGGTTCCGGTCGCCGTCCATGAAGAACTTCACCTCGCCCTCGCCCCACCAGCTTCCGGTGCCGTTGAGCCCCACGTGCATCGCTGTGCCCACGTAGTGCCCGCGGCCGCTTACGCCGTCCAGTATCACGTGATCCTCGCCCTGCGCAAGCGGAGTGGAGGCGCGAAACTGCGCGTGAAAGTACGCGGCCTCCTCAGGCACGTCCGTCAGCGCGTAATTGACCTGATAGTAGATCACGCGGACGACCTCGCTGCGGTTTTCAAGCGTGATCCTCGCGCTTTTGCGGAAGGGCATCGGCCAGAAGCAGTTCATGCCGCGATTCGGGTTCACGGCGATCATGGCGGAATTCAGCTGCATGAAGTTGGCGTCGAAGATGCCCGCGTCGTTCGTCGTCCACGCGGCGGCGAAAAAATCGCTCAGCGGACATTCGACGCTCGGCTGCGCCTGACCGTCCCAGTACATGCGGATGACCACGTCGCGGCCCACATAGCCGGCCATCCACATGCTCTGAATCGCGCCGCTGCCCTCGATGAGCGCCATTTCGAACGTCTCGCCGGGCTGAACGGCGTAGGAAGGCGAAACCTTCCAGCCGCGACCGAGGCTGCGCGCGCACTTCGCGCCGGTGCCCTCGGTCGCCAGTGCGCCCGCGTTCGGCTCGCCGCGGGGGTTCTCGGCGCTGATTGAGCGGGATTTCGCGTCTGACAGCAGCGAAAGCGCCGCGGGGGTGATCTGAAAATCGTGAAACATGGTCGCCCTCCTTCGTCTGATAGCGTCGGGGTGTGTCAAGCCGTCGGTCGGGTTCGCGGGTTATTCGGTCAGCCCCGCCACGTCCTCGGCGCGGTAGCCGAGCCCGGCGCGGAGGCTCTCTCGGTCGGGCAGGGTGGAGCAGAGCGCGGGCAGTCGGCCCTTTATGCGGACGGTATTCTGGCAGGCGGGGATGAGCGCCGTTTCGAAGGGCGCGAGCTCCATACTGCCGCCGTCCCACGAGAGCTCGCACGGGCCGAGCGGGGTCACGAACGCCATCTTGGGGAAGGAAAGCGGCATGGTTCCGGCCACGTTCAGGCGCATGAAGGAGAAGTTTTCATCGCACACATAGTGCGTAACGCTGCCGCCCTCGATGAGGATCGTCGCGCCCGCGACCTTGCCCATATGCAGCTCGGGGCGGGTGACGTCCAGCGCTTTCCGGGTGTGCAGCGCGCGGGGCTTGCCGTCCCTGCCCACGCGGCCCCAATCCCAGAAGCGGTAGGTCGCGTCGGAGGACTGCTGAATCTCGTACACCTGCACGCCGCCGCCCAGCGCGTGCACCATGCCGTGCGGAATGTAGTATACGTCGCCGGGCGCGACGGTGACGAAGTTGAGCGCCTGCTCAAACTCGCCGCGCGCCACGATGCCCGACAGCTTCTCGTCCGTGGGCTTCAGGCCGTAGGCGATTTTCGCGCCGGGGTCGGCGCTTAAGACCATCCACGCCTCGGTCTTGCCCAGCTTGCCGTCGTGTTCGCGGGCGTAGTCGTCGCCGGGATGCACCTGCACCGACAGCGTGTCGCGCGCGTCCAGCAGCTTTAAAAGCAGCGGGAACGGGCCGTTTTCCTCGCCCACGATCTCCGCGTAGTGGTTCCTGAGCGCGGCGGCCAGCGTCATGCCCGTGAATTCGCCGGACAGAATCACGCTTTCCATGCCCTCCAGCGCCGAAACCTCAAGGCTCTCGCCCGCGCGATCCTCGGGCGCGTCCTTGCCGAACATCCGCCGCAGCGCGTCGCCGCCCCACGGGGTCATCTCGCCGTAGCGGTAATAGGGACGCATTTTCATCGGTTCCATTTGTCGCGCCTCCTTCGTAGCTCTGAAATTACATGCGGTCGGGCGCCTCAATGCCGATCAGGCCGAGCGCCGTTTTGATCGTCTGACTCGCGGCGCGGGTGAGCTGCACTCTCGCGGCGCGCGCGGACAGATCGTCGTCCAGAATTCTGTGTTCATAGTAGAACTTGTTGTACGCCTTGGCCAGCTCCACGCTGAAGCGGGTGACCAGCGACGGCTCGTTGCGCTCCACGGCCAGATGAACCACGCCGGGGAAGTCGTCGATCAGGCGAACGACGGCCTGCGCCTCGGGATCGTCCAGCGCGGAATAGTCGGGCACGGCGTCCACGTCTCCGCACTTGCGAAGCACGCTCATGCACCTCGCGTGGGTGTACATGACGTAGGGGCCGGTCTCGCCGTCAAAGTTGAGGGCGCGATCCCACCAGAAGTCGATGTCCTTGATGCGGCTGTTGTACAGCGCGAAAAACACCACCGCGCCGATGCCGATCTTGCGGGCGACCTCTTCCTTGTTTTCGAGGTTCGGGCTCTTCTCGTTGATGATGCCCAGCGCCTTGCTGACCGATTGGTTGAGCAGATCCTCCAGATACACGATGCGCCCCTCGCGGGTGGACAGCGTCTGTCCCTCGTAGGACACCATGCCGAAGTTGACGTGCTCGCAGCCCTTCGCCCAGTCCCAGCCCAGCAGCTCCATCACCTTGAACAGCTGGCGGAACTGAAGATCCTGCTGGTAGGCGACGACGTAGAGGTTCTTATCGAAGTGGTACGTGTCGTGGCGATACTTCGCGGCGGCGAGATCGCGGGTCATATACAGCGTCGCGCCGTCGGAGCGCAGGATGATCGCCGGGGGCATGCCGTAGTCGTCCAGACGCACGATCTGCGCGCCCTGATCCTCCACCAGCAGACCCTTCTGGCGCAGCTCGTCGATAATCGGCTGCACCTTGTCGGCGTAGAAGCTCTCACCGTTGTAGCTGTCAAACCTCACGCCCAGCATGTCGTACACGCGCTCCGCGTCCTTCAGCGTGACCTGCTTGAACCAGTTGAAGATTTCCAGCGCCTCGGGGTTGCCGTCCTCAATGGCCTTGAACCACGCGCGTCCCTCGTCGTCCAGCGCGGGGTTTTCCTTGGCCTCGTTGTTGAAGCGCACGTAGAGCTTCACCATCTCGTCCACGCCGCCCTTCATGACGGTCTCGCGGTCGCCCCAGCGCTTGTAGGCCGCGATCATCTTGCCGAACTGGGTGCCCCAGTCGCCCAGATGGTTCACGCCCACGCAATGGTAGCCTAAGAAGGTATACATTTTATACAGCGCGTTGCCGATCATCGTGGTGGACAGATGCCCGATGTGGAAGCGCTTGGCGATATTGATGGAGGAATAGTCGATCACGATGGTCTTGCCCGCGCCCTCGTCGGAGCTTCCGTAGCGCGCCCCGGCCCTGAGCGCCGCGCCCACGACCTCGCGGGCGTAGGTGGCGCGGTCGACAAAGAAATTCAGATAGCCCTTCACGCTTTCCACGCGCGAAAGGAACGGCGCGGAAATCGCGCCCGCCAGCGCGTCCGAAATCATCATCGGGGATTTGCGCAGCGCCTTTGAAAGCTTGAAGCACGGCAGCGCGTAGTCGCCCATCGCCGCATCCGGCGGCGTTTCCAGCATGCCCGCCACGGCGTCCACGCCGACATCCGCGCCGGGAAACGCCTTTCCGGCCGCTTCTGCGGCGAGCTGGGCGATCGTCAGTTTGAAATCCATTTCATATTCACTCCCATTTCTGGCTTTGCGTCTATTATAATGCATTCGCCGTTGATTGTCCAATAAAGTTTTCAAGCTAAAAAGGGTCAGGCCGCGGCATGCGCGTCCTGACCCCGTTTGATCGTTTTCTCAGGAATTTTTGTGAACCTCGCGCTCCTCGATGGCCTTGATGGTCTTCATCTGGCGGCGGTTCACAACCTCGTGGCTCTTGGGCTGAATGTCTCCGGCCTTCGTGAGCGCCCACTTGGTGAGCGTCGGGCCGATCAGCTCATACACCAGCACGGAGAACAGCACGATGTTTCGGATCAGCCGTCCCTCGTAGCTGCCCAGCTCGCCCACCATCAGGCACATGCCCAGCGCCACGCCCGCCTGCGGCAGCAGCGTGACGCCCAGATACTTCGTAACCTTTTCGTCGCACCCGGTGGTTTTGCAGCTGCCGTACGCGCCCACGTACTTGCCCAGCGAGCGGAACAGGATGTACACAAGGCCGATGCCCACCACGCTCAGGTCGGCGAACACGTCCAGCTCCAGCTCCGCGCCGCTGATGACGAAGAACAGCACGTACAACGGAGCCGTCCACGCGTCGGCCTTTTCCATCAGGTCGCCGGAGAGGATGCAGCGGTTGCAGAAGATCGTGCCCAGCATCATGCACACGAGCAGCGAGGAAAAGCCGATCGTGACCCTTCCAATATGGAATTCCGCCTTGGAAATGGCGACGGTCAGCAGCACGAACACGATGGTCATGGAAAGGCGGTTGCTGTTGGAATTGAACAGCTTTTCCATCTGCGTGAGGATTTCGCCCATCACCGCGCCCAGCACCAGCGAAAGCGCGATTTCCAGCGCGGGATTGACCAGCACGGAGACGAGATCAATCGCGCCGCTGCCCAGCGCGCGCGCCACACCGAAGGACACCGCGAACACCACCAGACCCACCGCGTCGTCCAGCGCGACGACGGGCAGCAGGATGTCGGTCAGCTTGCCCTTCGCCTTATACTGGCGCACGACCATCAGCGTCGCGGCCGGCGCCGTGGCGGTGGCAATCGCGCCCAGCGTGATGGCGGAGGAAATGGGCAGCTTGTCGCCCAGAATGAAGTGCAGCCCGATCAGCGCCGCGTCCACAAACAGCGCGGCCACCAGACCCTGCACGATACCAACGATCGTAGCCTGCTTTCCCGTCTTCTTCAGCGCGGAAAGGCGGAACTCGTTTCCGATGGCGAAAGCGATGAAGCCCAGCGCCACGTCGGACATCAGATTCAGTCCCTCGACGGCCTCCAGCGTGTGGAAGCCCACCGGCAGGTTCAGCCGGCCGAGGGCGTAGGGGCCGATCAGCACGCCCGCGACCAGATAGGCGGTCACGTCCGGCAGACCCAGCTTCTTCACGACGCGGGTCATCATCAGACCCGCCAGCACGGCAAAAGCAACGGACAGAAGCAAATTCATACATCTCTTCTTCTTTCTTCGCAAAATACCTTGGCATCGTATCAGAAGCAATGTTAATGATCTACCGCAATGTCATTGTTTTTTGTGTCTCCTGACGCGTTCTGAGCGCCGCGCGGCATAATGTTGCAAAAAGGCGCGCGTTTCTTTCATTGACAAACCTTCTATTCTATGAAATAATGCCCCTGTAAGGCCGCGGACGGCCAAAGAAAAATCCGGCGAACGAAAGGGGAACGCAGGTATGAAGTGGGCACTGATCGGCTACGGCGGAATGGGACACTGGCATGTAAACAAGCTCAGCACGATGAGCGAGATTGAAATCGCGGGCGTTTACGACATTTTACCGGAGCGCCGCCGGGAGGCGGAGGAAAAGGGGCTGCGCGCCTATGACTCGCTCGAAGAACTGCTGGCGGACAGGGAGGTTGAGCTGGTCACCATCGCCACGCCCAACGATTTTCATAAGCCCATCGCCATTCAGGCGATGCGAGCGGGCAAGCACGTGATCTCGGAGAAGCCCGTCGCGCTGTCGTCGGACGAGCTGCAGGCGATGATCGACGCGTCGCGCGAGTACGGCCGCGTCTTCTCCGTGCATCAGAACCGCCGCTGGGACGAGGATTTCCTCGTGATGAAGCGCATTTACGACGAGAACCGGCTCGGGCGCGTGTTCAACATCGAATCGCGCGTGCACGGCTCGCGCGGCGTGCCGGGCGACTGGCGCAACCGCCGGCTCAAGGGCGGCGGAATGATTCTGGACTGGGGCGTGCACATGCTCGATCAGCTGCTGCTGATGGTGGATCAGCCGGTCGTGTCCACGTTCTGCGCCGTGTCGCACGTGACGAACGACGAGGTGGACGACGGCTTCAAGGCCCTCATCACCTTCGGAAACGGCCTCACCGCGCAGGTCGAGGTGGGCACGAGCAACTTCATCAACCTGCCGCGCTGGTACATGCAGGGTGAAAACGGCACGGCGATCATCAACGACTGGGATCTGAACGGCAAAATCGTGAAGGTGTTCGACTGGGAGAAGCGCGACGCGGTGCCCGTCGTCACCGCCGCGGGACTGACCAAGACCATGGCGCCCCGCACGCCCGAGACCATCCGCGAGGAACCGCTTCCGGAGGTCACGTCCGACGTGCGCGACTACTACCGCAACATCATCAGGGCCGTGCGCGGCGAGGAGAAGCAGCTGGTCACGCACGCGCAGATGCTGCGCGTGATGAAGCTGATGGAAGCGCTGAACGCGTCCGCCGAGGAAAACCGCGTCATCTACACCCGAATTTAAAAAAGGAGCGTGCGCACAATGAAAACGGCATGGATTTTTCAGGGCGGCTGGGACGGCCACGAGCCCAGGCTGGTAAGCAGGCGCTTTCAGCGGCTGCTTGAGAAGAACGGATACAAAGCGGAAATCTTCGACACGCTCGACCCGATGGCCGACCTTGAGGCGCTGAAGGCGCTTGACCTCATCGTCCCCTGCTGGACGATGGGCGCGATTCCGTCCGAATACACAAAGAACGTATCTCTCGCGGTCGGCGCGGGCGTGGGTCTGGCGGGCTGCCACGGCGGCATGTGCGACAGCTTCCGGCAGGATACCCAGTGGCAGTTCATCACCGGCGGGCAGTGGGTGTCCCACCCCGGCGGAAACGGCATTCACTACACCGTGAACATCCGCAAGGGCTCCTCGCCCATCGTCGAGGGGCTTGAGGACTTCGAGGTGGACAGCGAGCACTACTATCTGCACGTCGACCCCGCCATCGAGGTGCTGGCCACGACGCGCTTCCCGGCGGTTCCCTATTACCACATCTCCAACAAGCCCGTGGACATGCCCGTAGCGTGGACGAAGTTCTGGGGCAACGGCCGCGTGTTCTACTGCTCGCTGGGGCACCACGACGACGTGTTCGACAGATCCCCCTCCGCCGAAATTCTGATGGAGCGCGGCCTTCTGTGGGCGGGCGAGGGCAAGGCCTATGCCGTCGCGCACGGCCTGACGACCGACAGATTCGAAAACACCGCGAAGATGTATTAAAGAAAGGTGGATGCACGCATGAAACCCGTGAAGGTTGCCATGATCGGCGTGGGCTGCATCAGCGGCATTTATCTCAAAAATCTCACAACGCGTTTTCAGAACGTCGAGCTGATCGGCGTGTGCGACCTCGTGCGCGAGCGCGCCGAGAACGCGCAGCGCGACTACCACATTCCCAAAATCTACGAGACCATGCACGACGCGTTCCGCGATCCGGAGGTCGAGGTCGTTCTGAACCTCACGCGCCCCTGCGAGCATTTCGAGGTCTCCAAGGCCGCCCTGCTCGCCGGAAAGCACGTATACAGCGAAAAGCCGCTGGGCGCGTCTTTGGAAGAGGGCAAAGAGCTCGTGCGCATCGCCGGGGAAAAGGGTCTGATGCTGGGCGGCGCGCCGGACACCTTCTTAGGCGCGGGCATCCAGACCGCGCGACGGCTGATCGACGCGGGCTTCATCGGAAACGTCGTCGGCACGGCGGCGTTCATGATCTGCCGCGGCCATGAGACGTGGCATCCCGACCCGGACTTCTACTACCAGTACGGCGGCGGCCCGATGATGGACATGGGGCCGTACTACCTGACGGCGATGATCAACCTCGCGGGCGGCATCGAGAGCGTCATGAGCGCCTCGAAAATCACCTTCCCGCGCCGCGTGATCACCAGCCAGCCACTAAACGGCACGCCCATCGACGTGCACGTGAATACCTACGTCGCCGGAACCGTCAAATATACCTCCGGCGCGATCGGCACCCTGTTCACCACCTTCGACGCCTACTACCCCAGCCAAGCACGCTTCGAGGTCTACGGCAGCGAGGGCACCCTCTTCGTGCCCGACCCCAATACCTTCGGCGGCCCCGTGAAGCTCTACCGCCCCGAGGATAAGGAGGTTCGCGAAATCCCCCTGATGTATGGCTATGCCGAAAACAGCCGCGGCCTCGGCCTGAGCGACTTCGCCGACGCCCTCCGCACCGGCCGCCCCGCCCGCGCCGACTACCACCAGACATTCCACGTCCTCGACGCCATCACCGCCTTCGACCGCAGTGCCGCCACCGCCCAATGGATCCCCCTCTCCACCCCCTTCACCCGCAGACCGCCGATGGGGGAATAACCCTTTCAACCACAAAAGGCTGTTGCAGAACCCAAATTCCGCAACAGCCTTTTGCTCGCCCCTATAATCGTCGCGCGGTGTCAAGGGAAGACGCGTGAAGTTGACAGCGCGCAACTTCATCTGCCGCCTTAAGCCCTCGCTCCATTCTCAACCCATGATCATTTCGGCTCGATTCGTACCTTGATTGTATCTTTTTTCCCGACGATACTATCTGTCGGAAAGTCGCTTACAATCGTTCCGTCTGCAAATTGTACTTCCGAAATCCGAACGAGCATATTTGTCGTCTCCCGATGTGTTTCGGCTTCATATTTCAACGATACAGTCTCATTTTCCTCACACCACGTCGTCCGCGTACTATACGTGTATAAGTATCTCTTACTCACATTTTTTCCTTCCGCATTTGCCGAGGTATATTGTACACCAACTGCCACGACTGGTTCATGAAATGGATTCATAAACTGCACATTTACATCAACGTATCCATCTTCATTCCATCGGCAAGTAACCGCATCTTTGTTTAACGTCAAAACGCTCATTCGATCCGCCGCAGCTGTGCCGCTATATCTCTCCGAATCACCCGAAAGTAAGCGAATCGCCGTCAACGGTGTGCAGACGCCAGCCGAACCTCTAATCATATGATCCTTCTGCCACCTCGCAAGCGAATCCGCCGTCCCCTTGCCAAATATGCCGTTTACATTTCCTGTTCTATAGCCCGCTGTATTTAGCACTAGTTGAATACGTTCCACATAATCTCTTCCAACTTTCCAATCTTTCCACGCCATACATACTGCATACCGGTTATCCTTCCAATTCTCCGACAGATAATCCTCTGGTCTCGTGGAGCGCGGCAGAGACGTAGGCGTAAGGCTATCTGTCTCCTCCGTCGTCTCATCTGTTTCGTTCGATGCGACCGTCTCAATTGAAGGCACGAGTGTCACCCATATACACGGCCTTACTCCGCGAGTCGCATAGTTAACCACGCTGCCGTCTTTATAAAGGCTTCCATTTGTGCTGACATACGCAGCATAAGTTGTACTCATCCCGGGCGAACGCAGCCACCACCAGCAGGCGTTCCTTCCATCCGCATAAAAGGCGTCGCTCGTCTTTGCGCCACGCGCCATCGCATAGTCTGTCGGCGCGCATATACGGTCGACATCACTTCGAAGGTACCTTTCGACGTCCGAAATGCTCAGAATGAATACGTGATCTTCCGTTTTTGTGTCCTGATAGGAGCTGTTCATCAAATTATTATCTGCAAGAATCGTCATCGGTATGATGCGCTTCTTTTCATTCTCGTCGAACGCACGATTATAGAAATCCTCATTCAGCCAGTTTCGCAGCGAACATGTCTTCCAGATTATCCCCGCAGCTTCGTCATTATACGGCATGCAATCCAACGCATACCGGCTGATCAGTAAAGCATCCTGACCATCCCGTGCCAGAACCTTCCACTCAATCGTCGTATCATCGGTACCCGACGAGTTCTGCGGATAGCTGCCAAACTCGACATAACTGCCAACCAAAAAGCTGGACGACTGACTTGTAGGCATTTCTGTAACTCGAGGCATAGGCGTCGGCAAACTGTTCAGCAGCGAAGCCGCCCCTGAATAGTGCATCTGCTCAAGCTTTTCAAGAATGGTTCTGGCTCCTTCGTAGTCGCCCTCGGTCATTCGATCGACCGCCGAAAAATACAGCATGAGTTGCGCGTTTTCCAATCGATCGTAAACGTCGAAGCTGTTCACACACTTCATGTAAGCATCGATTGCTTCTTCGTATTTCTCCTGATACTCGCACTCTCGACCCTGAAGATAATCGGCCAGTTCTTGCACAGAATATATGGAAGCATTTTCCTGATTCTCGAAATATTCATCGAGCATGCTTGCCATACTTGGAGCTTGCAAAACGTACATATACTGGTTCGCTTCGTCATACCGATCCTGCTCAATAAGTAAAAGCACCCTGCAATACAGTTCCAACGGTTTTTTCTGTCTGGTCTTAACCGCCTCCAACTGACTGAGACATTCTTCCAATGCCGTGGTATTTACGCTTTTCCCCTCGGACGCGCTCAGTTCACTTAGATATCCTTCGAGCTTCTTCGTAATCGCATCCATCTTGTCTTCTGCCGCCGCCATGCCCGTAAACAGCAAAAGAGCCGCAAGTAACAACGCCATAAATCGCTTCATCTTTTTCCCCTCCATCGCATTATGTATGCGAGTTTTTTTGAACACCAAAACGTCGACATTCTCTGATCAAAGAACTGCCCACCATTATGCTATAAAATGTGCGTAACCCTTCGAGAGAAACTTTCTCACAATTTCTTTCATCTCCCAGACTCACTACATCAATCGAGGTTATGCCACATATTCAGGTGCATCTGTTATCTTTAATTTTACGTCGTATTATAAATTTTGTCAAGTATTATCTGCATCGTTAGCACAAACTCCTTTTTGAATTATATACGCATGCCCCATTTTCTGAGGAAAACGCCGCGCTATTTCCCGAAATCGTCGTTCGCCAGGAGGGAGAGGGATTGGAGGGTGTATTGGTCGCCTTTCAGGGTGATGAGGGTGGCACCGCGCTGGGCAGTGCGGTTGGCGATATAGTCGATGGATTTGGAATAGACGAGGTCCACGCCCTTATAGCGGACGGCGAGGTTATTCAGGTGATCGTGGCCGACGAACACGGCGTGCGTGCTGCCCTTTTTCAGGATCGCGTCGAAGAAGCCGGATTCTTTCGCGGGGCAGCTCACGCCCTCGCCGTTCTGGCCGAACAGGTACTCGGCGGCCGGGTCGCCGGTTTCCAATGCCGTCTGCGCGTCGGCGAAGGCGCGGAACGGGATGTGCATGAACACGAACGACGGAACGACATGGCCGGCTTCCGCCCGCAGCGCGTCCAGCGTGTCCTCGTACCACTGAATCTGGTCGGCGTGCACGGAGTCGTATTTGCCGACGGCATCCGGCCCCTGCGCGTAGTCGTTGGAGTCGATCAGGAAAAGCGCGAAGCGCAGGGTTCCGTCCGGATCCTCCACGCGCAGATACTGGTTGTAGCGGCCGTAGATATCCGGCTGCACATCCGCGAAGAGCATTTCCGGGTTTCTCCGCGTGTAGGCCACGTATTCCCGCAGAATCGCGTCTCCGTCCAGAAGGGAGCCCTTTTCGGTATCGTGGTTGCCATAGACGAACGTCCACGGGATGTTCACCATGTCCATGAAATAGCGCTGCTGGCTGAAGGCGACGTCGTTGTTCAGCGTGAACGTTTCCACGGGAATGGGGTAGGCGATGTCGCCGGTGAGGATGATCAGGTCGGGCTGCGCCTCGCGAATCAGCGCATAGCAGGCGGCGAACGCCTTTCTGTCCGCGAACGCCGTGGTCAGGCTGCCGCCGATGTGCAGGTCGGTCAGCTGCAGAATGCGCAGCTCGCCCTCGCGCGGAACGAGCGTGAACACGCCGTTCTCCTCGTTATAGCGCACGTCGCAGCGGGCGCGCGGGAACACGGAGGAATCCAGCGTATAAATGTACATATTGTTGACCCACGAACCGGAGAAAACCGCCGCCGCGCACAGCGCCAGCGCGAGCGCCGCCGCAAGCAGCGCGCGGACGACCGTGAACACCCAGTCGAGCGCGCGGAAGCGCACGCGGCCGTTCACCCAGCGCGCCAGCCCGTACACGAGCAGTGCCAGCACCGGCAGGAACAGGAACAGCACGAAGCTCCGGAAGACAAGGCTCGCGCCGACGTACAGCACGGCAATCAGAAGCCAGCCGACGAAAAAGGCCTTCCAGCGCGGTTTTGCGGGCGTGAAATCCGTGCCCACAACGTACATGCGGGCGTACAGACGGCTTCGCAGAACGCAGGCGACGGCGGTGCCCGCGCCCGCGCCGGTGGTGAACAGCTCAAGAAGGAACAGCGGCAGCACGCCCTCGGGCGTCAGAAGCGGAGGGGCGATTGCGCCGATGCCCATGCCGGCGGCCATGGAGGCGCACGCGTACAGAAGCCCCGGGCGGCGGCCGTTCTCAGCCTTCTTCCGGCACAGCCGCCACAGCCGCGCGCCGTCGGCGTCCGGCGTAAGCCGAAGCATCAAAAACGGCTGAAGCCGCAGCCGCGCCGCGCAGGCCAGAAGCAGCCAGAACAGCGCGAACGCGAGCACGCCCCACGCAATATCCGGGTAAATATGCATGAAAAGTCTGGACTCGCGCAGCACGCCCTCCTGCACCGCGCGGGTCGACAGATGGCTCACGAGCAGCGCCGCGGGCAGCGCGACGGCGGTTCCCGTCCTCGCGGACGCGAGCCGGACGCGGTTCGCGAGCTTCTTCATTTCGCGCCAGCTCAGGCGCTCGTTGTTTACGGCGCGCCGCCGGACGGAAGATAGCGAAGGCATGGGTTTCCCTCCTGTTTCCGCCGAAGGGGATTCCCCTCGGATGGAAAATGGTATTTCTGTAAGGCTCGGGCGGCGTTTTCATCCGCGCCTGCGCAGACCCTTGGGCAGGTGATTCTTGAGCGTGCCGCCGGTGATTTTGCACCAGCCCAGCGGCAGGCCGCGCCACGCGGCGAGCGTCCAGCCGGACGGCGCGTCGACCGGAAAGGCTTCGCCGGAGAGGTAGGACGCGGCCTGTTCGTCCGTGAGGTCGATGGTCTGCCGCGCGGTTTCGGGGTCGAGCGCCATGGCCAGCGCGTGGGCGGGCTCGATATGGCTTCGGCCGAGGGTCGCCAGCGGCAGCCCCGCGCGCAGCACGCGCACGCCCGTCAGCTTGGCGGGGTTGGGCGCGAGCGCGGAAACGAGCCGAACCTCGTCGCCGTCCACGACGATTTCGCCCTCCGGCAGGGCGCGGACGAATTCGGACAGGTCGGGCTTCGGCGTTCCCTTGCCGCGTGAATCGCGGGAAGCGGCGGTGCGCCCCTTCGGCGCGGGCGCGCGCCGGAAATTGTCCGTCCGAAGTCTGGCATTCGGAGATTCAAAGCTTCCGCTTCCTTTTGACGCGCGGACGGGGAACGTTTCGGATTCGACGCGTCCACTTTCTTCGTACGCGCGGGCTTCGGACGGTGCACAGTCATTGACTTGCGCGCGGACGGGGAACGTTTCGGATTCGATGCGTCCGCTTTCCGCCGTCACGCGGGCTTCGGACGGCGCGCGGACGGAGAAAGTTTCGGACTCGACGCGTCCGCTTTCTTCGTACGCGCGGGCTTCGGTCAGCGCGCGGACGGGGAACGTTTCGGATTCGACGCGTCCACTTTCCACCGTCGCGCGGGCTTCGGACGGCGCGCCGTCATTGGTTTGCGCGCGGACGGAGAACGTTTCGGACTCGACGCGTCCGCTTTCCGCCGACGCGCGGGCTTCGGGCAGCGTGCGGACGGGGAACGTTTCGGACTCGATGCGTCCGCTTTCCGCCGACGCGCGGGCTTCGGGCAGCGCGCGAACAGGGAACGTTTCGGACTCGATGCGTCCGCTTTCCGCCGTCGCGCGGGCTTCGGACGGCGCGCCGTCGTTGATTTGCGCGCGGACGGAGAACGTTTCGGACTCGACGCGTCTGCTTTCTACCGACGCGCGGACTTCGGGCAGGGAGACGTTTCGAGCGCAGGTTTCCTCCGGCTTCCGGGTGAAGCGCGCCAGAAAATGCCCCTCGCCCTCGATGCGGTGCGGCCACAGGCGCAGGCAGCCGTCCCGCGACGTGCCGACACCGGGCAGATCGAAGGCGTCCGGCTCGAAGTCGGGATGCGCGCGCAGAAATTCCCGCACGGTGCCCTCGTTTTCCAGCCGGTTGAACGTGCACGTGGAATACACCAGCTTTCCGCCGGGGCGCACCATGCGCGCCGCGTCGTTCAGAATCGCCGTCTGCCGCGCGGCGCAGCCCGCGGGCGCGTCCGGGTTCCACTGGGACGCGGCTTCCGGGTCGCGGCGGAACATGCCCTCGCCGGAGCAGGGCGCGTCCACCAGCACGCGGTCGAAAAACGCGGGCAGGACGCGCGCCAGCGCTTCCGCCGGCGCGGAGGTCACGAACGCGTTTGTCACGCCCAGCCGCTCGAGGTTTCCGAGCAGGATGCGCGCGCGGGAAAACTCGATCTCGTTGGAAAGCAGGAAGCCCCGGCCGTTCAGCCGCGCCGCGATCTGCCCGCTTTTGCCGCCGGGCGCGGCGCACAGGTCGAGCACGCGCTCGCCGGGCCGCGGGTCGAGCGCCGCCACGGGCGCCATCGCGGATGCGTCCTGCAGATAAAACGCGCCCGCGGCATGGGCGATTCCCGCGCCCGGCTTCGCGTCCGCTGCCAGATAGCGCCCCAGCGGCTCCCACGGAACCCGCGGCGCGCCGTCCGGCAGGAAGGGCGCGGCGGCTTGCTCCGCGCCGTTTCTTTGCGGATTCAGGCGCAGCGCCCGCCGCGGCGGAAGCGCGAGCGCGCGCAGGAAGGCGGGAAATTCGTCCTTCAAAATTTCGCGGCATTCGTCCAGAAACGCCGCCGGATAGCGTTCGTCGATCATTTCTATCTCCTTTGATTTATCGGAATCCGCGCCCCGGCGCGGGAAATCCACCCCGTGGGTCTTCATCCGAAAACGCCGCCGGGCAGCGTTCGTCGGTCATGCCCTTCTCCTTCGATCTATCGGAATCCGTGTCCGGCGCGGGAAATCCGTCCCGCGGGTCGCCGCCGGGCAGCGTTCGTCGATCATTTCGTTCTCCTTCGATTTATCGGAATCCGCGCCCGGCGCGGGAAATCCGTTCCGCGGGTCGCCGCCGGGCAGCGTTCGTCGGTCATGCCCTTCTCCTTCGATCTAT
>OLSB01001224.1_pt1 | contig 25989 bp, 26 predicted proteins | sample 1672071 | NCBI WGS metagenome assembly OLSB01 (sample SAMEA3136642, study PRJEB25190) | human gut metagenome | biome: human gut; feature: human-associated habitat; material: faeces | place: Austria | collected 2013 | reverse complement strand
CCATGATGAAGCCAAAGTTGGAGCCAAAGGAAGCGCGATTGTTTTCCATAACTTTCTCTCCTTTAATATTTGGTTTAACGCTCATAGGTCAATTCTAATTGTTAAAAAATCGATTTCAATACTTACGCCGTCAAATTAACTGCAGCTTAACGCGGCGGAGCAATGTCTTTACAGAAACTTATACGTTTTACACGGTTTTGGTAATGGTTTGTTCATATGCCGCGTGAAAAAATACAAAAAGCAGCAGAGTTTGAAGACAAACTGTTAATATATTTTTAAGAATGACATTAACTTGCTTAACGATTTGTTAATTCAGTAACACTTGATGAAGGACAGGAGGGAAGTGTATAATAAGCCTGCCTGCTAAGGAGGGAACTTAATGAGATATGCGCTGATAAACGCGGTGCTGCTGGATGGTACCGAGAATATGGAACCGCGGCGGGGAATGTCCGTGCTGGTGGAAAACGGGAGAATAGCATCGATCTGCGAAGATGCGTGCAGCTTCGGTAAGGTGAAGACCATCGACCTTGAGGGACGGTATCTTATGCCGGGGCTTATAAATCTGCATGTTCATCTGCCGGGCTCGGGTATGCCGAATTATACAAAAAAACAGAACGCAAAAACCGTGAATCTCCTCATGTCAAATATAGTTACGCGGACTGCTGTTTATGCCTTGTGCTATAAATTTGCACGCACGGAGCTTATGAGCGGCGTCACAACGATACGAACCGTCGGAGGACTGCGAAATATTGATTCGAGAATACGCGGCGATATCGACCGCGGCAGGCTCCTTGGGCCGAGGATACTTGCGTCGAACATGGCGGTGTCCGTGCCCGGAGGACATATGGCGGGCGTGCTCGCATATGAGGCGAAAAGCGAGGCCGAGTGCCGGGAGTATGTGCGCAAGATCGCGGAGGATAAGCCCGATCTTATTAAAATAATGGTGACGGGCGGCGTGCTCGACGCAAAGGTCAGGGGCGAGCCGGGCGAGCTGAAGATGCCGCGGGAGTTTATAAGGGCCTGCTGCGATGAGGCTCACCGCCTCGGCTTCAAGGTCGCCGCCCATGTGGAGAGCCCCGAGGGAATGAAAGCCGCCCTCGAAAACGGTGTTGACACGATAGAGCATGGCGCCGCGGCCGACGACGAGCTCATTGAGCTGTTCAAAAAACATAACGCGGCGCAGGTCTGCACCATATCTCCGGCGGTGCCCTGCGCGGAGTTTCCCATGGAGATCGCCCACACGACTGAGCTGTCGAAATTTAACGGAAAGATCGTCATGGACGGCATCATAGACTGCGCGAGAAAGGCGCTGGGCGGCGGCGTGCCCGTCGGTCTGGGGACCGACACGGCCTGCCCATTCGTCACGCACTACGATATGTGGCGCGAGCTTGCGTATTTCAAAAAATATGTGGGCGTGACGAACACATTCGCCCTGCACACTGCGACTTTTGTGAACGCACGTATCGGCGGTGTCGACAGGGAGACCGGCAGCATAGAGCCCGGAAAGTCTGCGGACTTTCTCATCACGGAGGGCGATCCTCTCGAGTCTCTTTCCGCCCTGCGCAGCCCGTATATGGTCGTAATGCGCGGCAGGGTGATAAAAAACCCCAGGGTCAGGAAGTTTGACTATGTAGAAGCCGAGCTTGACAAAATGTATGAATAAACTATCCTTTTATAAACTGAACGAAAGCAATTGAGTATGGAAAACAGCAGAAAAAAAGAAGTATTGCGCATTCTGAAATTCACGGCTTTTTCCGCTTCGGCGGGAGTCATAGAGCTGGGCTCGTTCAGTCTGCTCAACGAGCTCAGCGGCTGGTCATATTGGCCGTGCTATCTTATCGCGCTCGTACTGTCGGTCCTGTGGAATTTCACATTAAACCGCAGGTTCACGTTCCGCAGCGCAAACAACGTTCCAAAGGCGATGCTGCTCGTATTCCTGTACTACTGCGTGTTCACGCCTGTGACGACCGTGCTCGGGAACTATCTTGCCGAGGGTCTTGCGTGGAATGAATACCTTGTAACAGGAATAAATATGGCGCTTAATCTATCCACAGAGTATCTTTACGACAGATTTGTCGTTTTTAAGAAAACGCTGGATACGAATGATATCGCCAAAAAATGCGCGGTTCGGCAATGAAACAGCAGGGCGGTTAAATGAATACGTAAAAAAGCTCCGCGCACTTTGTATAGTGCGCGGAGCTTATTGCTGTAAGGATGGCCATTAACAGTCCGAGGACGAGCGATGTTATTGGGAACGCAAGTGTTGGAAAAAAAGAAGCCGGCAAAAAGTCTTAACTGAGACTTGAACCCGCAAAAAGTTGGTAGCGACAGCGAAGCGTTGCGAGGGCGTTTACAACCGAGCAGGTGAGCCGAGCGTGACTTTTTGCGGAAAGGAGGAGCGACGGAATGAGTGAGAGATGACGTTTGCTTTGAAAAATAAAACGTCGTCGCGAACGATATGCAGTCCGCGACGACGTGGTGCCGGTGGCCGGACTCGAACCGGCACGATGCGAGCATCAGAGGATTTTAAGTCCGCCGTGTCTACCATTCCACCACACCGGCACATAATAAACAGCGCAATTATTTTAGCATTACGGCAGATGAATGTCAATGATTATGCATAGGGGTTTGCTCTCCAATGCTTGAGAAAATGCTTCCCTTGCCCTTGCGCTCTGCGTTTAATTTTGATATTATATTCTAATATAATATCATTATGAAGTAGTGTTTACAAATGGATTACAGTAAATGGAAAATTTCAGAGCGCTCGCATGAGATACCCGAGGCGCTGCTGGCGGAGGGGTATCCGCCTTTGCTGGCGGCGATGCTGAATATTCGCGGTATCACCACCGCCGAGGAAGCCAGACAGTTCCTGCACGGCGGAGCCGAGATCCTTATAGACCCCATGCGCATGAAGGATATGGACAAGGCAGTGCGGCGGATAAAGGCGGCGTTTGCGGCAGGGGAGACCATTGCCGTGTACGGCGATTACGACGTTGACGGGATAACGGCTACCTGCCTTCTGACGGACTGGATGCGCAGCCGCGGAATTGACTGCTGCCCATATATACCCGACAGGATCGAGGAGGGCTACGGCCTTAACAACGCGGCTATCGACAGTCTTAAAAGCAAGGGCGTCAGTCTCATTATCAGCGTCGACTGCGGAATAACCGCGGTGGACGAGGCAAAGCACGCAAGAGATGTCGGAGTCGACCTCATAATAACCGACCATCACGAATGCCGCGAGCAGGCCCTGCCCGAGGCGATAGCGGTCATCGATCCAAAGCAGGACGGCTGCGATTATCCGAACAAGGACCTGGCGGGGGTCGGCGTTGCGCTCAAGCTTGTATGCGCGGTGGAGGGCAACGACGCGGAGGTAGTCCGGCAATATGCCGACCTTGCCGCGATAGGTACGGTCGCGGACGTGGTGCCCCTGACAGGCGAGAACCGCTATATCGTCCGCATGGGGCTCGGCATGATAGGGCAGACCTCACGCCCGGGCATTGCGGCGCTCCTGAGGGAGTCAGGCGCCGCGGACAAGAAAATATCCTCCTCCACTATCGGCTTTACCATTGCGCCCCGGCTCAACGCCGCCGGCAGACTGGGCTGCGTTTCCGTTGCGGGCAGGCTGCTCATGACGGATGATGAGACAGAGGCAAACAGGCTTGCATCCCAGCTGTGCGAGCTCAACCGCCGCAGACAGCTTCTTGAAACGGAGATCTGGGACGACGCCTCCGGCATGATGGACGGCAAGAGCCCGGATGCCCCCATCGTACTTGCCAGCGAAAAATGGCATCAGGGGGTCATCGGCATCGCCGCATCCAAGCTCGCCGAGCAGTATTCGCTGCCGACGGTAATGATATGCCTTGACGGGGAAAAGGGCAAGGGCTCCTGCCGCAGCTACGGCGGCTTCAATCTCTTTGAAGCCCTGTCGGCGTGCTCGGACTATCTTGAGGGCTTCGGCGGCCACGCCCTGGCCGCAGGGCTCAACATAAGGCGTGACAAGCTTCGGGAATTCTGCCGCGCTTTCGGCGAATACTACCGGCAAAACAAGCCCGAGGAGCTGCCGACCCTGAACTGCGATATCGAGATCGTCGACCCCAAAATGCTGAGCATGGACGGCGTTGAGGCTCTTTCACTGCTCGAACCCTTCGGCAGCGGCAACCCCAAGCCCATTATGTGCATATCCGGCGCGAAGCTCGACAGAGTGGCAACCATCGGCGGCGGCAAGCACCTGCGCCTTAATATAAGATTCAAGGGCTGCAGCTTTGAATGCGTATTCTTTTCCCACACCGAGGCCGAGTTGGGGCTCGGCGCGGGGGACTGCGTTGACATTGCCTTTACCCCGCAGATAAACGAATTCAGATTTCGCAGCAGTGTGCAGCTCCAGGTGACGGCGGTAAGGCGTCATGACCCGCGGCCGCTGTGCGCGAGGATACTGAAGGAAATGCCCATCATGGAGGCCGCGCCCTACTGCCCCGACCGCAGCGCCTTCGTGAAGGCGTGGCGCAGGCTGCAGTCTGCCGGAGGCACGGTAGCGTCGGATATTGACGGAGTTATCCGCCAATGCCCTCACGGCCTTGAGCCGGAGCGCTTCTGCATCTGTCTTCTGGCGCTCAGCGAGCTGGGACTGCTTCACGCTGCGGTACCGGGCTCTGTGTTCGGAGCGAGGATAGTATCCGGAACCAGGAAGGTCAACTTAGAGGACTCAAAGCTTATAAAACGCTTGAAAGCGAGACGTTTATAATGGCAGAAAAAGAATCCGAAAACAAAATAACTGATCCGGACGAGCAATTTAAAGCACTGAGCAAGAAAATAGCGGACAGCGGCATGGACATGGATATGGGCAGGATCGAGGCTGCCTATGCAATGGCTCGCCTTGCCCACTCGGGGCAGCTTCGGCGCGACGGTTCGCCGTATGTGACCCACTGCGTCGCGGCCGCGGACATAGCCGTGGACATGGGCCTGGACGAGGACTCCATCGTCGCCGCCCTGCTTCACGACGTTATCGAGGACACGCAGCTTACCTATCAGGACATTGCGCGGCAGTTCGGAGAGCCTGTAGCGAATATCGTCGAGGGCGTCACCAAGCTGACCCGCGTTCAGTACACCAGCAAGGAAGACGAGCAGATGGAGAACCTGCGCAAGATGCTCATGGCCATGGCCAAGGACATCCGCGTTATCCTCATCAAGATCGCCGACCGCCTGCACAATATGCGCACCATGGCCTATCAGACCGAGGAAAAACAGCGCATAAAATCCCTTGAGACGATGGAGATCTATGCGCCCATCGCCCACCGCCTCGGTATGCAGAAGGCCAAGTGGGAGCTGGAGGACCTTGCGCTCATGTATCTCGACCCCACGGGCTACAACGAGATCATGAAGACCCTTGAGTCCCGCATGGACACTCTGAAAAGCTTCATGCAGAACATGGAGGCCAAGATGAAAAAGCGCCTCGAGGACGAGGGACTGCAGGTCACGATATACAGCCGCATAAAGCATATATACAGCATTTACCGCAAGATGTACGCCCAGAAGCTGGATATAAACGGCATTTTCGACCTGTGCGCTTTCCGGGTCATCGTGGATACCATACCCGACTGCTACAATGTTCTGGGAATCATCCACGATATGTTCAAGCCCGTGCCCGGCAGATTCAAGGACTATATCTCCACCCCGAAGCCCAATATGTACCAGAGCGTTCACACGACGGTCATCGGCTCCGAGGGCATACCCTTTGAGGTTCAGATACGAACATGGGATATGCACCGCACCGCCGAATACGGCATCGCCGCGCACTGGAAGTACAAGATCGGCGATTCCGGAGTAAAGACCGGCGACGAGGAAAAATTCGCGTGGGTACGAAGGCTGCTGGAGAGCCAGCAGGAGTCGGATGCGACGGACTTTTTCCATAACCTGAAAATAGATATGTTTGCCGACGAGGTGTTCGTGTTCTCGCCCAAGGGAGACGTCATAAATCTGCCCGCCGGCGCAACGCCCATAGATTTTGCCTACAGCATTCACTCCGCCGTCGGCAACAGCATGGTCGGAGCCTCCGTCAACGGACGCATCGTGAACTTCGACTATGTTCTGCAAAACGGCGATATAGTCGAGGTGCGCACCTCAAAAAACGCTGCCGGACCAAGCCGCGACTGGCTCAATATTGCCAAAAGCGGCTCGGCGAGAACCAAGATAAAGCAGTGGTTCAAAAAAGAGCGACGCGAGGAGAACATTGAGCGCGGCCGCGCGATGTTTGAGTCGGAGCTTAAGAACAAAGGACTGCGGATGGAGGATATCACCGACGAGGAAATACTCCCGCAGCTTCTGAAAAAAGTATCCTATTCGAGCCTTGACGAGATGTACGCCGCCATCGGCTACGGCGGAATGGCGGCCACGAGGGCAGTCAACCGAATGAAGGATGAGCTCGCGCGGCTGCACCACGTCAGCGGCAAGAAGACCGTCCTTGAAAAAGTTACTGAGGCCGCCGAGCGCAGGGAGAATCAGGCAAGGAAAAACGTAAAGCCCGTCCACGGCGTGCTGGTCGAGGGACTCGATAACTGCCTTATCAAATTCTCCCGCTGCTGTACGCCCATACCGGGCGACGACATCGTCGGTTATATCACCCGCGGCCAGGGCGTGTCCATCCACCGAACCGACTGCGCCAATTACGCCCGCCGGGAATTCACCCCCGAGGACATCGGACGCTGGATAAGCGTCAGCTGGGCCGACGAGATAAAGGAGAGCTACGCAACTGCCATAACGGTGGTATCACGTGAGCGGAGCGGTCTGATAATGGACATAGCGACGATCTTCAACACCCTCAACACCAAGGTGCGTACCATAAATGCCCGCGACACCGGCGATAAGTCGATCGTCAACATCACGCTTGAGACAACGGGGCTGGATGAGCTGAAAGCCATCATCAATAAGCTTGCCGCGCTGCCGGGCGTGGTCGAGGTCAACAGAAACGGAGGCAAAAAATGAGAGCGGTTCTTACAAGGGTCGACAGCGCTTCGGTAGCGATAGACGGAGCGGTAAAAAGCAGCATAGGAAAGGGCTTTCTCGTCCTTCTGGGCGTTCATGCCGACGACGAAGAAAAGGAAGCGGTAAAGATAGCCGATAAGATATGCGGTCTGCGGATATTTGAAGACGAGGCGGGGAAGATGAACGTCAATCCCGCCGACGCGGGGGCCGAGCTGCTTATCATAAGCCAGTTCACGCTGTTTGCCGACTGCAAGTCGCGCAGGCCGGGCTTTTCAAAGGCGGCGCGTCCGGAGAAGGCGATACCGCTTTACGAAAAAGTCATCGAGGAATGCCGCGAACGCGGCTTCAAGGTCGGAACGGGCGAATTCGGCGCGGAGATGAAGGTCAGCTCCGTGAACGACGGCCCGGTAACGATCATTCTGGATACAAGGGAGCTTTGATATGAACATTAAAACCATACCCGTCGGGCAGCTCGAAACGAACTGCTACGTCGTTGTAAACGAGGAAACGCTTGCCTGCGTCGTAATAGACCCGGGCGACGAGAGCAACGCCATAATGGACTATATAGAGTCAAACCGTCTCAGATGCGAGGCTATCATGCTGACGCACGGCCACTTTGATCACGTCGGCGCCGTCAACGAGATATTGGAGCAGACCGGCTGCGCTTTGTATATCAATCCCCGTGACGAGGGCTACGAGGTCGGCAAGAGCGGGATGAAGTTCAAAATGCCCGAGGGCGGAAAATACTATGACGACGGAGACATTATCGTTGAAGCGGGGCTTGAGTTCAAGGTGCTGGCGACTCCCGGCCACACTCCCGGAAGCGTGTGCCTCATCTGCGGCGGAGCCCTTTTCACAGGCGATACCCTGTTCAGAGGAAGCTGCGGCAGGGCAGACCTGCCCGGCGGCAGTATGCGCGAGGAGATGCGCTCACTGAAAAAGATATGTGAGCTGGAGGGCGACTATGAGGTATATCCCGGACACATGGACAGCTCAAGCCTCGAGCGGGAACGCCGCTTCAACCACTATTGCCGGGAGGCAATGGCCAAATTCTGAGCGGCGGGGACAAATATGCTTTCAGAGGTACTAAAAACACTTTTCACGGCGATGCTGCCGGTACTTGAAATAAGGGGCGCTATACCCGTCGGCGTTGCGGCGGGGCTTGACCCATGGCTCGCCTTTGCAGTGGGAATCGTCGGCAATATGCTGCCGATACCCGCGCTCATCCTGCTTACGAGACATATCATAGACTGGCTGAAAAAGCACGGCATACTCGTGAGATTCACAGGCTGGCTGGAGCGCAAGGGAGCTGCGAAGGCGAAGACCGTCCAGCGGTACAGCTTCTGGGGCCTGTTCATCCTTGTGGCTATCCCGCTGCCGGGCACGGGCGCATGGACCGGAGCTCTTGTAGCGTCGCTGCTGGATATGCGTCTTAAAAGAGCGCTTCCGGCGATAACAATGGGAGTGATCGCCGCAGGGGTCATAGTTTTGCTGCTGACGTACGGAGTCATATCCGTGGGAACAATGGCATAGATGCAATGATGCATAAAAAATTCGCACAGGCAATGCCTGTGCGAATTTTTTGCATATAAGACTATCGCTGTCCTTTTTCGTACGGTATGCCTTCGGCCTTCGGAGCTCTGGAGCTCTTGGAGGTGAGGGCGAGAACGATAAGGGAGATGATATAGGGCATCATCTTGTATATCGAGCCCGAGATGTGCAGATCCAGCAGGAAGTCAAAGCCGGAGTAGACGCTTGCCAGCGCACGGAACAGGCCGAACAGCAGCGCCGCAAGGGCGATGCGGTGGGGCTTCCACTGGCCGAAGATCATGACCGCCAGAGCGAGGAAGCCGAAGCCCGCGACACCGGATTCGAATTTCCACTCGCTCGCGCCTGCGATGATATACATGATACCGCCGAGGCCGCCGAGCAATCCGGAAATGAGAACGCCCGACCAGCGCATTTTATAGACGTTGATGCCCACGGAGTCGGCAGCCTGGGGGTGCTCACCGCAGGCCATCAGACGCAGACCGAAGCGGGTCTTATACAGCACAACGAAGGCGAGCACAAGCGCGATCGCGGCGACCAGCATCAGCCAGTTGAAGTCGAAGCCCCCGATATTCACCAGGAAGGACTTCTTCTGAGCGATGTACTGAACGGTGGAGGAGACGTTGTCGGGATTTTCGGCGGTGTTGATCGCCTTAACGATAACGGTAGCCGCAGCAAGCCCGAGCATATTAAGCGCCGTACCGACGATCGTCTGGTCGGCCTTGAAGTTTATGCAGGCCACACCCAGCAGAGCCGAGAAGATAAGTCCGGAAAGAGCCGCAGCAAGAATGGTCAGCAGAACGATGGCCGCGGAGGGATAACCGGCAAGATACTTCATCGTGAGCGCGCCGCCGAGAGCGCCCATGACCATGATGCCCTCGAGACCGAGGTTTATAACGCCCGAGTGCTCTGAGAAGCAGCCGCCGAGAGCAACGAGGATAAGTACGGAGGCGTAAAGAATAGTGTACTGGATAAGTAATGTCATTATTCGTTACCTCCTTCCGCAGACTCGCTTTCGATCTGAGCTTTTGCTTTTTCAATGGCCTTTTCCTCACGCCTTGCAGCTATGCGGCTCATGGCGAATTTCATGAACAGAACAAAGCCACAGAGGTAAATGATGATCGAGGATATAAGGTCTGAGATCTGGGAGCAGTACATACTTTTGTCGACATAAGCGCCGCCGACGGTGATATGCTGGATAAAGTACGAGGAGAAGATGGAGCCGATGGGGTTCAGCCCGCCGAGGAAGGCGGCGGCGATGCCGTTGAAGCCCATGGCGGGGACAGCGGACTGGCCGCAGGACCACTGCTCAAAGCCCGTGAGGTAGAACAGACCCGCGCCGAGACCGGCGAGAGCGCCGCCGATAAGCAGCGTCAGTATCGTGTTGCGCTTTTCGGCCATGCCGCAGTATTTTGCCGCGTTTTTGTTAAAGCCCGTGGCCTTGAGCTCATAGCCAAATTTGGTCTTCTCCATCACTATGTACACCAGTATCGCTATGATGACCGTGATGGGTATCGCTATGGTGACATACTGGTTGTTGCTGAACAGCTTGTCAAGACCCAGCGTGGGGATGAGCGCATCGGTGTTTACGGTTCTGATATGTACGGTGTAGGGGCTGGTGGACTCCTTGACAGCCGAAAGCAGGTCATTCATCGCATAGAGGGTTATCCAGTTGAGCATGATGCCTGAGATGACCTCATTGACATTGCAGTAGGACTTGAGGACACCGCTGACAGTGCCGAGCAACGCACCCGCAAGTGTAGCGATGAGGAGGCATACCCACCAGGGGAGCTGCCATGCAAGCGCGGCGTACAGCGCAAGACCCGCGCCGGCCGCGTACTGACCGGCAACGCCGATGTTGAACAGGCCGACCTTGTAAGCAAACAGGATAGACAGCGAGCACATCAGCAAGGGAGCGGACTTGACAAGCGTGTTGCCGAAATATTTAAGAGCAACAGCGGAATTGGGGTAGTTGAAGTAGTTCTTAACGAGGCTTGTTATCGCTTCACCGGCGCCTTCCGGGTTAATGAACAGAAGGACGATATACCCCAGCAGCAGGCCGAGAATGATGCATATTATGGAGGCGATAAAGGACTGGATGCCGTCGTTATTGAGTATGGAGCGTTTTTCTTTATTCATGTTCTGCTCCTCTCTTTGCACCGGACATATAAAGACCCAGCTCCTCAACGGTGGTTTTCTTCGGGTCGAGTTCACCGACGATCTCACCCTCGTACATAACGAGGATGCGGTCGGGGACGCTCATGACCTCGTCCAGCTCCAGCGAGACGAGCAGGACCGCGCGTCCTGCGTCGCGCTGCGCGACGAGCTGCTTGTGTATGTATTCGATAGCGCCGACGTCAAGACCGCGGGTGGGCTGCACGGCCACCAGAAGCTGAGGATCCTTGTCGATCTCGCGGGCGACTATGGCCTTCTGCTGGTTGCCGCCGGACATACTGCGGGCGATGGTAACGGAACCCTGTCCGGAGCGGACGTCGTACTGCTCGATGAGCCTGTCGGAATATTCGCGGATGTTTTTCCGCCTGAGGAAGCCGGCCTTTGAAACAAACTCGGGCTCGAAATAACGCTGAAGCACCATGTTGTACTCCAGAGAGTAGTCCAGAACCAGACCGTGCTTGTGCCTGTCCTCCGGAATGTGGCTCATACCGTGGGTGTTGCGGGAGCGTATCGAGGCGCGGGTAATATCGTTGCCGCAGAGCGTGATCTTGCCGGCCTTCAGGGGCTCGAGTCCGGTGAGACCGTAGACCAGCTCCGTTTGGCCGTTGCCGTCGATGCCCGCAATGCAGACGATCTCTCCGGCGCGGACCCGGAAGGAAACGTTCTTTACCGCGTCGTTGTGGTGCACCTTGGAGGCAACGGTGAGTCCCTCGACGTCGAGGATAACCTCGCCGGGCTTTCTCTCATCCTTATGGACCGCGAACTCAACGTCACGGCCGACCATCATGCGCGAGAGCTCCTCCTTGGTAGTGTTTTTTATCTCGACCGTGCCGATGTACCTGCCCTTGCGCAGAACGGTGCAGCGGTCGGCGACATCCATGATTTCATTGAGCTTGTGGGAAATGAAGAGGATGCTCTTGCCCTCTTTCGCAAGGTTTCGCATGATCTGCATGAGCTCCTCGATCTCCTGCGGAGTGAGGACCGCGGTGGGCTCGTCGAAAATAAGAATCTCGTTATCGCGGTAGAGCATTTTGAGGATCTCTGTGCGCTGCTGCATACCGACGGTGATATCCTCGATGAGCGCATCGGGATCGACGCGCAGACCGTACCTGTCGCTTAGCTCAAGTATCTTCTGCCTTGCCTCTGACTTTTTAAGCATACCGAGCTTTGACGCCGGCTCAACGCCGAGAATGATGTTGTCGAGAACTGAGAAGCATTCGACCAGCTTGAAGTGCTGATGCACCATTCCTATGCCGAGGGCGTTTGCGTCGTTGGGGTCTTGTATCTTAACCTCAACGCCGTCTTTTTTGATCGTGCCCTCCTCCGCCTGATAGAGCCCGAACAGAACGCTCATAAGCGTACTCTTTCCCGCGCCGTTTTCACCCAGCAACGCATGGATTTCACCCTTTTTGAGCTGAAGGGTAATGTCGTCGTTGGCAACAATGCCCGGGAAGCGTTTTGTTATATGCAGCATTTCAATTGCATATTCCTGTTCCAAAACCCGTATCTCCCCTTTCGTATATGTTTAATTGCAAATATTGTGTTAATTATACAATAGGTCGGGGAGCATTGCAATTTAAAAATGCTGTAAATTAAAATATTTTGAGGAAAAAAGCATAAAAAAGCAGACGGGGTATTCCCGTCTGCTGTGGGTTGTAATTTTGAATTACAGGATGTCGTCAAAGGTCTCGACCTTAACGGCGACCTCAGGCAGATTTTCGGTGTCTGCGCTGTTGTCGACCTTGATAACGCCGTTGAACATATCGGCAACGAGTGCCTTGTAGTCGTCAGCGGAGAAGCCGTCACCGAACTGGGTGGTCATGGGGATCTGAACGTAGTTCTCTTCAGGATTCTCGGAAACGAGGCCCAGAGTATCGATCTTGCCGCCGAAGTCAGCCCACTTGTCCTCTGCGATAGCGGTGAGAACGGTCTTGACGGTGGGAGCAAGGCCCTTCATTGCGGAGGTAACGGTCATGCCTTCGCCGTAGTTGGAGTCGATGATGCCGGACTGGTCAACGTCAACGCCGATGAGCTTTGCGCCTGCAGCCTGAGCGGCCTCTGCTGCGGAGATGTAGATGCCGCCGCCGCAAGCGAAGACGACCTCAGTACCGCCGTTGAACCAGGTGTCCATAACTGCCTTGACTGCGGGGTTAGGTCCGAAGGTGTTGCCGTATACGTACTTTACGCTGACCTGGTCGGCGATGTTGAGCTCTGCTGCAGCAGCGTCAACGCCCTGCAGGAAGCCATAGCCGTAACGAACGACTGCGGGAACTGCCATACCGCCGAGGAAGCCGAGCTGCTTGTAACCGAGCTTAACGGCAGCGTAGCCTGCCATGTAGCCGCAGAGCTCTTCCTGGTATACTGCGCAGTAGAGATTGTCGGGAACCTGGAACTCTTCCTTGATAGAGCCGTCGTCATTGTAGGTGTTCAGGTCGCCGGCGCCGACGTCCAGAGCAACGAACTTAACATCGGGGTAATTGCCGACGGTCTCCTTGACAGCGTTTGCGAATGCAAAGCCGGGCATTACGATGACGTTGTAGCCGTCAGCGACTGCCTTGTCGATCATTGCAACGCGGTCAGCGTCGGAGTCGGAAGCGGGCTTGAAGTAGTTGAAGTCTACACTGTTTGCGTCGCAGTACTCCTTGCAGGCCTCATAGGTGGTCTGGTTGAAGGACTGGTCGGTGATGTCACCGTAGTCGGTGATCATTGCCACCTTGAAGGAAGCACCTTCGGTGTCGGTGTCCTTGTCATCAGCAGGCTCTTTGTCGCCGCCGCATGCGCAGAGAGCAAATACCATGCAGAGAGCAAGGATCAGTGCGAGAAATCTTTTCATGTTTTTTCCTCCGTATAAATTTGAATTTTTGCGAACTGAATAATGATAGGTATGTCTGCCACATACCATCTGCATTATAGCACTCAACAGCAGGTGAAATCAAGCACAATTTGGCAGTTTGCCCAAATATACAGGGGTATGAGCCTATAATTAATAGTGCGTTAATAATTGGCCATCTTGACCGCCGTGTCGAGGGCGATCTCCATCATTTGCGTGAAGGACAACTGTCTTTCCTCGCTGGACAGGGCCTCGCTGCGGTAGATATGGTCTGAGATAGTGCAGATGCACAGGGCGCGTTTGCCGGCTCTCGCGGCGTTCATGTAAAGGCCGGCGGCCTCCATCTCGACCGCCATGACGCCCATATCGCGCCACTTGTCGCTGCTGTCCATGCCGGCGGGGGAATAGAAGTTGTCGCCGGAGAGGATATTCCCGACCTTCATGTCAACACCGTGCTCCTTTGCGGTCTCGACGGCGGTGCTCAGAAGAGTGTAGTCGGCGATGGGGGCGAAGGTGCCGTTCAGCTCGAACTGGTGCGCGTAATTTGAATCGGTGCAGGCGCCCTGCCCGGCCACGATATCCATGAGCTTAAGATCGTCGCGCAGGGCTCCGGCAGAGCCGATGCGGATTATATTGTCAACATCGTAGAAATTAAAAAGCTCCCAGCTGTATATGCCGATGGCGGGGATGCCCATGCCGGAAGCCATAACCGTTACCGGAACGCCCTTCCAGGTGCCGGTGTGCCCCTGAACGCCGCGGACGTTGTTCACGAGCACAGGGTTTTCAAGGAAGGTCTCGGCAATGAACTTTGCGCGCAGGGGATCTCCGGGCATGAGAACGGTTTTCGCGATGTCCTCTTTCCTGGCTGCGATGTGGGGGGTGGGGATAGACATTTGCTGCATCTCCTTATATAAGTATTTTTTGATTAAATTATAACGGTGTGCCCTGCTACAGTCAAGGCTTGATAAAAATAAAGCCGCAAGGGGCATAAGCGAATTGCAAGCGGGGGAAATGTGTGATAATATGTAGATGAAAACAATAAAATGCGGGAGTATGGGCTATGAGCGATATTATCGTTATAGGAATTGCCGGAGGCACCGGCAGCGGCAAGACCACCATCACAAGGAAGATCATGCAGAGCTTCGGCGGCGACGTCAGCGTCATCTATCATGATAATTACTACAAAGCGCACCATAACATGAGCTATGAAGAACGCAGCCGCCTTAACTACGACCATCCCGACGCGTTCGACACGGAGCTGCTGATATCCGACCTGAAGAAGCTCCGCAGGGGGGAGGCCATACGCTGCCCTACATATGATTACACCATCCATGACCGGTCGGACAAGACCATAACGGTAAGGCCGGCGAAGGTCATCATCGTAGAGGGCATCCTCATTTTTCAGAGCATCGAGCTGTGCGAGCTTATGGACATCAAAATCTACGTCGACACCGACGCGGACGTCCGCATCCTCCGCCGCATAGTGCGCGACGTGCGCGACCGCGGCCGCAGCCTTGACAGCGTTGTGAATCAGTACCTGAGCACCGTAAAGCCCATGCACGAGCAATTCGTCGAGCCCTCCAAGCGCAAGGCGGATATTATCATCCCCGAGGGCGGCCATAACCAGGTGGCGCTTGAAATGGTCATAGAGCGGGTGCGGGCGCATCTTGCAAAATAAAGAGCTATATGCATTTTAGGAGACGGAAATGGCAAAGTTATATTTCAAGTACGGCGCGATGGGTTCCTCGAAATCCGCACAGGCGCTGATAACGCAGTTTAACTACGAGGAGCTGGGCATGAGCGTTTGGCTCATAAAGCCGAGCGTGGACACAAGGGACGGCGCCGATATCATAAAAAGCCGCATCGGCCTGCAGCGCTCGGCGCAGATCATAACCCCCGAGCAGAATATAGCCGAGGAATACGCAAAGCTGGAAAAGCACGACGTCATCATAGCCGATGAGGCGCAGTTTTTCACCCCGGAGCAGATAGACCAGCTCCGCGGCCTGGTCGACGACGAAGACATACCCGTTTTGTGCTTCGGCCTGCGCACCGATTTTCTGACCCATTTTTTTCCCGGCGCAAGAAGGCTCATGGAGCTTGCCGACTCTATAACCGAGATAAAAACCGTCTGCGAGTGCGGCAGAAAGGCCACCGTCAACGCCAGGATAGACGGGACGGGGCGAATCGTGACCGAGGGCGCTCAGGTCTTTCTGGGCGGCAACGACAGCTATATCGCAATGTGCCATAAATGCTGGAAGAGAAAAATAAGGGAACAGGGCTGAGCCTGCTTTCAGAAAAAGTCGGCGGGACTTATCCCGAACGCCTTCGCCAGATATCCAAGCTCAATATCCGTAACAAAACGCTGTCCGGACTCTATGCGCTGGACGGCGTTTTTGTCGACGTCGAGCCCGAGCCGCTGCAGCCTGTCCGCCAGTTCGCGCTGTGAGACGCCCTCGGCCTTCCTGAGCAGAGCGACCTTTATTCCGCATATGTTGTTCCTCCCGTCGGGAGACTTGTTTATAAACATACATTTACTCCTATTTGACATTTTGTGCTTGTCATCAGAGCAATTGTATGATAATATGAAAACAATTATGACATCTTGTGAATGTCAAATATGCTTAAGACCAAAGGGTGAGAAAATGATAGACTATAAAGAGCTGTATTTAAGAATGTTCAGAGCCACAGAAAAGGCGATGAACATACTGGCGGAGGCGCAGCGTGAATGTGAAGAGCTGTACTGCGAGGAGCAGTCAGAAACGGAAAAACAGGATATAAGCTGAAAAGCAGAGGCCGAATGAGCCTCTGCTTTTTCGATTAATCCACTTTTACGATTTTGCGCACAATATCCGGGTTTATTTTCACCACTTTGCGGTCATATGTTATTAATCCATTGACTTCATCCCCCACGTCGGAAAGCTGAGTGTACACCGCAGCGGCGAGCCCCTTTTCGTGCGCTGGCTTTATCTGCCTGCCGTACAGCTCGTCAAGGGCCTTAATAAGCTCCTTTTCGGACTTGAATTTTTTGTAGCCGAAATCCTTTTCGCTGAAACTGTGCCCCGCGCAGCGCAGGTTATAGCCGCCGAACTCGCTCAGCAGTACCGCGCGGCCCAGCTTATCGGGCTTGAAGTCATACTTTTTAAAGTAAACATGCAGACTCTTTGTATCGCCGATCTTCTGGTCGTGCCAGCCGGAGGCGTGATCGATGGTGCGGGTGGGATCGGCGTTGGCGATCTTCTCGGCGATGCGCGCCGCGTCGAACTGGCCCCAGCCCTCGTTGAAGGGCACCCACATGGCGATGCAGGGGCAGTTGTACAGCAGCTCGATCATCTCGTTGAGCTCGGTCTCGTACTCAACGCGGCCCTCCATGTCCCCACGGGCAAAGAGCTTATGGTTCTTGTCGCTCAGATGTATGCCCGTGACGAGCGGAGCGGAGATGACCGCGGGGTTATACTGCCCTCCGCCGTTTATCATATCCTGCCATACCAGCATACCGAGACGGTCGCAGTGGTAGTACCAGCGCAGGGGCTCGACCTTTATGTGCTTGCGCAGCATATTGAAGCCCATGTCCTTCGCGGTCTGGATGTCGAAAATGAGCGCCTCGTCGGAGGGCGCGGTGTACATACCGTCGGACCAGTAGCCCTGATCGAGCAGACCGTTGTGGAAATATGGCCTGCCGTTGAGGAAAAGCCGCTTCACGCCCTTGCCGTCGGTCTCGACGGAGAATTTGCGCATGGCGAAATAGCTGTCAACCTTATCCTCGCCGCAGACGACGGAAAAATCATAGAGCTTGGGATTCTCGGGCGTCCACGGCTCGAAATCCGGTACGGGGATTTTCGCGGGCAGGGGATAGAGCTTCCCGTCGAATATGGCAGAGGCCTTGCTCTCGCCGACGGTATCCGCCGATACCTCGACGTAAGCGCCGTCAAAATTCGGAGTTATGCGCAGCTTTTTTACGCAGTCCTTGGGTATGCACTCGGCCCAGACGCTCTGCCAGATGCCGCTCTGGGGCGTGTACCAGATGCCGCCGCGGGAGGAGCTCTGCTTGCCGCGGCTGTGGAATGAGGTATCGGAAACGTCCCTCACGCTCAGGGACAGCTCGTTTACCTCCTTTGACAGAAAGCCCGTCGCGTCGAACTCAAAGGGCAGATAGCCGCCGCGGTGCCTGTAGGCGCGCAGCCCGTTTATGTACACGGTGCAGCTCTGGTCGACGGCGCCGAAATGAAGGATCACCCTGCCGCTCATGTCCTCCGGCCTTACCCAGTCCCTGCGATACCAGAGGTACTCGTCGGGCATGAGCCGCCTGCCGACTCCCGATAGCTCGCTCTCGGGGGAGAAGGGCACAAGTATCTTGCCCTGCCATTTTTCGGGCTGCTTTTCGCCGGCGGCCGTGAAGGCGTAGTCCCATTCACCGTTCAGATTTATGAATGAGCTGCGTCTCATCTGAGGCCGGGGATACTCCGGCAGTACGTTGTTTTTGTCGAGCTTTTCGCCCCAAGGTGTAAGCATAGGCTGTCCTCCGTCGCTATAATATTTTAGTATAGTATACAACATACCGGCGGGTTTGGTAAGTCCCAAATTCAGCGCGCCGCCTGTAATTGACAATATTGATAAATTATCCACAAAGAAGCGGATTTTGCGCTCAATTTCGTGCAATTGTTAATCATTTATCATAAATAAGCGCTAAAAATCACAAAAAACTGATAAAAAACGAGTCATTGATTGTAGACACAAAACATAGTTTATGGTATATTTAAGTTTGTCATAAAATAGAGAGGTGATGCAAATGCCCTATAAGTTTCGTGGCGGCGTACATCCCGATTATATGAAAGCTCCGGATGAGCCTGTAATAGTCGTAACTCCGCCCCCCCAGGTCATTATCCCGATGGCACAGCACATCGGCGCACCCTGCCAGCCGCTCGTAGCGGTCGGTGACTATGTAACAATGGGCCAGAAGATCGGCGAAAATCCCGCCCCTGTTTCCGCCCCCGTGCATTCTCCCGTCTCAGGCAAGGTCGTAGCAGTTGAGCCCAGACCACATCCGCTGGGCGATATGATCATGGCAGTCGTAATCGAAAATGACTACCAGGATACCCCCTGCACCGATATGGCTCCTCTCACTGAAGAAGAGCTGAAAAACCCCGAAGCCATACTCGCACGTCTGCGTGAAGCGGGCATAGTGGGTATGGGCGGCGCGATGTTCCCCACAGCCTTCAAGATCAGAGGCGGCCTCGGCAAGGTGGACACTCTCATTATAAACGGCGCAGAGTGCGAGCCCTACCTTAACGGCGACCATTGGACGATGAGACTGCATCCCGAGGAGCTGCTCAAGGGTATTGAGCTTGCGCGTATAGCCAGCGGCCTTGATAAGGCCTATTACGGAATTGAGAAGAACAAGATGGACGCCATCGAGCTGCTCAACTCCAAAAATCCCGCGCAGTACGGCGTTGAGATTGTTCCCGAGGAGGTCAAGTACCCTCAGGGCGCTGAGAAAATGCAGATCAAGGCGATCACAAACCGTGAGGTGAAGCCCGGCGGTCTGCCCGCGGGCGTCGGCTGCAACGTTGTCAGCACACAGACTGCCTACGCCATCTACAAGGCATGCTATCTCGGCATCCCCTGCTATGAGCGTATCCTCACCGTCGGCGGCTCGGCAATAAACAAGCCCTACAATCTGCAGTGCCGCATCGGCACCCCCTTCAGATACATAGTTGAGCAGTGCGGCGGCTTTGTTAAGACCCCCAAGAAGATCGTTCTCGGCGGCCCCATGATGGGTCTTATCGCGACCAGCCTCGACGCCGTGAACATCAAGGGTACCGCCGGCATCCTGTTCTTCACCGAGGAAGAGGACAGGACCGTTGAAAATCCCACCTGCATCCGCTGCGGTAAGTGCATTACCGTATGCCCCATGGGTCTTGAGCCCGTGTATATGTATATGTATTTCAAGAAGGGCGACTTCGAGAACATGAAGAAGTACCACATTCTTGACTGCTTCGAGTGCGGAAGCTGCTCTTTCAACTGCCCCGGCAGAATGCCGCTGACCCACTCCTTCAAAACCGCGAAGCTCCTATTTGCCGCGAAGGCGGCCGAGGAAAAAGCAAGGGCGGAAGCCGCAGCAAAGGAGGCTGAGAAAAAGTGATACAGAAAGAATACACCTTTGACGCTTCCTACCAGCCTCAGGTAAGGACAAAGACCGATACCTCCCGCATCATGCTGGACGTCATCATCGGCCTTGCCCCCGCGATGATCTTCGCGGTGTGGCAGTTCGGCTTCAAAGCTCTGGCGCTTATCGCCGTGTCCGTGGTCGCCTCCGTGTTCTTCGAGTGGGGCTACCGCAAGCTCATGAAGAAGCCCAGCTCCATCGGCGATCTTTCCGCCTGCGTTACCGGCATCCTGCTGGTGCTGTGCATGCCCGTCGACGCTCCCCTGTGGATGCCCGTCGTGGGCGCGTTCTTTGCCATCGTTATCGTAAAGCAGCTTTACGGCGGCATCGGCAAGAACTTCTTAAACCCCGCGCTGGCCGGCCGCGCCTTCCTGTTCTTCTCATGGACCTCCACCATGACAAAATGGACGATCGACGGCGTTACCATGGCGACTCCGCTGAGCATCCTCAAGGCCGGCGGCGACGTCACGGCTTCCGGATTTGATCTCATGCAGATGTTCACCGGCGTGGGCCTGCCCGGCTCGCTGGGCGAAGTCAGCACAGCCGCGCTTCTTATCGGCGGCATCTGGCTGCTGGCACGCAAGGTCATCAACTGGCGCATCCCCGTCGCCTTCATCGGTACCGTGGCCGTTCTGACCTTCATTTTCCCCAGAGGCGGCTACTCCAATGTGGACTGGATGCTGTATAACCTGCTCTCCGGCGGCCTGTTCCTCGGCGCCATCTTCATGGCGACCGATTACTCCTCAAGCCCCGTAACGCTCAACGGCCAGCTTCTTTACGGCTTCGGCTGCGGCGTTCTGACCGTTCTCATCCGCTATTTCGGCGGCTTCCCCGAGGGCGTTTCCTTCGCTATCCTCATCATGAACCTGTGCTCATGGGCTATCGATAAGGGTACCCGCGGCCGTCAGTTCGGCGTGACGAAGGAAGACCTCAAGGCGGCCAAGAAGGCAGCAAAGGAGGCAAAGGCGTAATGAAAAAGATCTTAAAGCTCACATTCATCCTGCTTCTCGTCTCCGCTGTCGTGGCCGGCGTTCTCGGCCTCACCGACATGGTGACCAAGGACCGCATCGCCGACTATAACGCAAAAAAGACCGCCGAGGCATACGGCGCCGTCATGGAGTTTAACTCCTATGAGGAAGTGGAGTTCAATAATGAAGACTCCACCGCGAAGAAGATATTCAAGACCGACGGCGGCAACTGGGTCGTCGAGTCCGAGGTGTCCGGCTCACAGGGCATGATCACCGTGGCCATCGGCGTCAACGCCGACCTCACCTGCAACGGCATCTCCATCATCTCCAGCTCCGAGACCAGCGGCCTCGGCTCCAAGGCCAACGACGATTTCTTCAAGGACCAGTTCCCCGGACTAAGCGCCGATCAGGCCAAGGTCACCAAGGACGGCGGCTCCGTCGAAGCTATAACCGGCGCGACCATCACCTCCAAAGCGGTCTGCACCGCGGTAAGAGATGCTATCGCCGCTGTTGAAACTTTGGGTTAAGGAGGTCAGACAATGAATATCAAGAAACAATTCAGGGACGGCCTTATCACCAATAACCCCGTTCTGGTTCAGCTCCTCGGTATGTGCTCCACCATGGCCATCACCACCATGCTCTTCAACGGCATCGGCATGGGCATATCCGTTCTGGTCATCCTGACCTGCTGCAACATCGTTATTTCAGCAATGCGCAAGGTCATCCCCAATGACATCCGCATCGCCGTTTTCGTGGTTATCATCGCGGGCTTCGTTACCATCGTCGACCTCCTCCTGCAGGCGTATATCCCTGCACTGAGCGAGTCGCTGGGCGTGTTCATCCCCCTGATTGTCGTTAACTGCATCATAATCGGCCGTGCCGAGGCATTCGCCGCAAAGAACACCATCGGCGCCTCCGCGCTCGACGGCATCTTCCAGGGCCTGGGCTACACCATCGTCCTGACCATCATGTGCATTATCCGCGAATTCCTGGGCTCCGGCTCCTTCGGCAAGGGTCTCATCAACACCGTCGGCGGCGTCATCGGCACCGGCAACGGACTGCAGATATTCCCCGAGGAGTTCGGCGCAAAGCTGCTCACCATGCCCTTCGGCGGCTTCCTCACTCTCGGCTGCCTGATCGCCGTGATGCAGTACGCTCTGCGCAAGTCCAAGGAGAAAAAGGAAAAGAAAGAGAAGGAGGGCGTTAAGTAATGGAACAGCTTACAAGTATCCTCTCCATTTCTCTGGGAGCCATCCTGATAAATAACTTTATCTTCTCCCAGTTCCTCGGCTGCTGCCCCTTCCTGGGCTGCTCGAGCAAGGTCGACACCGCTGTCGGCATGGGTCTCGCGGTAACCTTCGTTATGGGCCTTGCCTCCGCTATCTGCTGGGTCGTCGACTACTATGTGCTCCAGCCTCTGAGCCTCGGCTTCCTCCAGACCCTGACCTTCATTCTGGTCATCGCCGCTCTGGTCCAGTTCGTTGAGATGTTCCTGAAAAAGTCGATACCCTCCCTGTATTCCGCGCTGGGCATTTATCTGCCCCTTATCACCACCAACTGCGCCGTGCTCGGTGTCGTTCTTCTGAACGTTCAGAATAACTACAACTTCATCGAGTCCACAGTTTACGGCATCACCGGCGGCCTCGGCTTCCTGCTGGCGATCGTTCTGTTTGCCTCGGTGCGTGAGCGCGTTGAGTTTGCCGAATACCCCGAAAGCTTTGAGGGCTTCCCCATCTGCCTCGTGACCGCATCCCTGCTGGCTCTGGCCTTCATGGGCTTCAGCGGCATGAAGATCTTTTGATTAGGAGGACGATGATATGGAATCTGTAATTTATGCTGTTATCGTTCTCGGCGTTCTCGGCGGTATCTTCGGCGCTATCCTTGCGTTTGCGTCCAAGATATTCCACGTCGAGGTAGACCCCAAGCAGGCCGCTGTCCGCGAATGCCTTGCCGGCGCCAATTGCGGCGGCTGCGGCTTCCCCGGCTGTGACGGCTATGCTGCCGCGGTTGCCAAGGGTGAGGCTCCCGTAAACAAGTGCGTTGCGGCAGGCCCCGAGGCTGCCGCGAAGATAGGCGAGATCATGGGCGTTTCCGCCGGCGACGCGGTTAAAATGGTCGCATTCGTGCCCTGCTCCGGCAGCGAGGGACACGCAGTTAAGCGCTTCAACTACAAGGGGCCCAAAAACTGCCAGGCTGCCATGCTGTTCGGCGGCAAGAGCAATATGGACTGCCGCTTCGCCTGCATCGGTCTGGGCAACTGTGCCGACGCCTGCCAGTTCGGCGCAATGAGCGTCGTTGACGGCGTTGCCAAGGTCGACCGCGAAAAGTGCGTCGGCTGCGGTGCTTGTGTCAATGCCTGCCCCAAGAAGATCGTAAGGCTCGTTCCCTACGACCAGCACGTTGAGGTTGCCTGCTCAAGCCGTGATAAGGGCGCTGCGGTCAACAAGATATGTGAAGCCGGCTGCATCGGCTGCATGAAGTGCCAGCGCGAGTGCCCCGCGGATGCTATCGCTGTCAAGGATAATCTTGCCATGATCGATGTTTCCAAGTGCGTACAGTGCGGCCACTGCGCCGATATCTGTCCCCGCCACATCATCAAGGTCCAGAACTGAAAAAATGTTCATCAAAATGCCTGAGCCGAAGCTCAGGCATTTTTTTCTTTGCATACATTATATTATTTGCGGCAAAATAAGGGAAAATGATTAGGAGCTGATTTCCTTGAGCATCAAACATAAAAAACTCATTCTTGCGGTCGCGCTGATATTTGCCGTAAATATACTGATAATCGCCCTTGCGCAGTCGGCGGACGCGGCGCTGTACAAGCGCGGCTCGACGGGGGCTACCGTCACCGAGATACAGACGCGTCTGAAAAGCTGGGGCTATTACAACGGCGCCATAGATGGAATATACGGCAGCCGCACCGAGAGCGCGGTCAAGTATTTCCAGCGCACAAACGGCCTTACCGCAGACGGCCAGGTCGGAGATAAGACCCTCGCAGCGCTGGGCATTTATGAAAAACAGAGTTCAGGCTCGGGCTCCGACGGCGACGTGTACCTGCTGGCGCGGCTCATCTCCGCGGAGGCGAGAGGGGAGCCGTATGTCGGCCAGGTGGCGGTCGGAGCCGTCGTACTCAACCGCATCGACCATCCATCGTTCCCGAATTCGCTTTCGGGCGTTATCTATCAGAAGGGCGCGTTCTCCTGCCTTGACGACGGACAGTTCGACCAGCCGATCTCCGACAGCGCCTACAGAGCCGCGCGCGAGGCGCTCAACGGCTCGGACCCCACCGGAGGCGCGATCTACTATTTCAACCCTGCTACGGCGACAAGCAAATGGATATGGTCCCGTCCCCAGATGCTAACCATCGGCAGCCATATATTTTGCGCTTGACTTGATATCTGCTTCATAATAAAATAATAAAGTCAATTACTGAGCGGCGGCAAACCGCCGTACATAGAAAGGTGAAGCATTATGAATAAATGCCCCGTATGCGGAACATATATACCCGAAGGCGGGCGGGTTTGCCTGTCCTGCGGCTGGAAGCCCGAGGGCGGCGAAACTGTGGATCCCATTTTCAGGTATATGCAGGACGCTTTTAATAAGGCAAGCTCCAATATGAACGATACGGACAGTAATAGCAGCCAGTACAGAGAGCAGGAGCTCGCGGCCGCCGGCTATATAGGCCCCGTGTTTATCTATTCCCTCATAAAGTGCCGTGATTCCGAACTCGTTAAATACCACGCCAAGCAGTCGGGTCTGCTGCTGCTCGCGCATATTATGAACGAAGCTGTCGGCGTTCTGCCCGGTCTGGGCAAGCCGCTCAAGAAGATAAACACCGCGGTGCTTATCGTGCTGGCGTTCCTCGGCGCGAGAAATGCGTATTTCAACAAGAAAGAGCCCGTGCCCATTGTCGGCAAGCTCATATCTCAGTTTTTCAGGTGATGCGCTGTGAAATTCGTTACATATAATTATAATAACGGTGAAGCGGTCGGCATACTGACTGCGGATGAAAAAGCGGTCGTTCCTGTAAAAAGCCTCGGCTTCGGGGCTGAGAGCATGAACGAATTCATTGACGAGCTCGGCGGCAGACTGCCGGAGCTGCCGGCGGAGCCGGAAACGCTTAGCCTTGCGGAGGTCAAGCTTGAAGCGCCCATACCCGTTCCCAAACAGGACGTGATATGCCTCGGCCTCAATTACCGTGACCATGCCGCGGAGGCGACAAAGGCCGACGCAGCGTTCGACGTGCAGCGCGGCGACGCGGTTTATTTTGCAAAGCGCCTGCAGAGGGCGGTAGCTCCGAACGGTAAGATCGACGGCCATTTTGATATTTGCGACAGTCTTGACTACGAAGTCGAGCTTGCGGTGATCATCGGCAGGGACGCAAGGAACGTCAAGGCCGGGGACGCGGGCGACTATATATTCGGCTATACCATACTCAACGATGTTTCCGCCCGCAACCTTCAGACTCGCCATAAGCAGTGGTACTTCGGCAAAAGCCTTGATGATTTCACTCCCATGGGCCCCTGCATCGCAACTGCCGATAGTATCGGCCCCAGACCCGAGCTCGGCATCCGCTGCTATGTCAACGGCGAGCTTCGCCAGAACAGCAATACCCGCATGATGATCTTCGATATACCTTATATAATAGAGGAGCTGTCCGCCGGCATGACGCTGAAAGCCGGCACAATCATCGCGACCGGCACTCCCAGCGGCGTCGCCCTCGGAATGAGCCCGGAAACACAGAAGTACCTCGAAAGCGGAGACGTCATCCGCTGCGAGATCGATGGAATCGGCGTACTGGAAAACACGGTAAAATGATATGGAGCGGCCGTCTGATAACCGGTTTCAGGCGGCCGTTTTTTGCGCGGTTTTCGGCAATTGTATCCGGCAACAAGCCTGTAATTCAGACGTCGTGATAATGGTTAAAAAAAGAAACAAAAAAGTGTCGGAAAAGTCTTGACAATTGCCCTACGCGGTGCTATTCTAACTGAGCACTTCGGAAAGGAACGAAAAAGAGCGAAAGTAAAAACTTTAATAGATTTGAAAAAAGTTCTTGACAAGTACTGAAAGATTTGCTAATATATAAAAGCTCACCGCGAAAGCGGGAAGGGCAAAAGTGTACCTTGAAAATTAGATAATGTAAGAACAGCTTATGCAAAATAAGCACCAGAAAAGGGTTCTTTAAAGTCAGAAATGACTTAAAAAATTTCTTTGAGAGCTAAGAAAAGCAATCATAAAAGATTATATCTGCGAAAGCAGTTATGATACTATTTATAGAGAGTTTGATCCTGGCTCAGGATGAACGCTGGCGGCGTGCCTAACAC